>OFPN01000003.1_pt1 | contig 130424 bp, 129 predicted proteins | sample 1542611 | NCBI WGS metagenome assembly OFPN01 (sample SAMN05503973, study PRJEB24370) | sediment metagenome | isolation source: lake sediment | place: USA: Lake Hill lake, St. Paul Island, Alaska | collected 2013
CAGCAAGGCGCCGCTGGCGGCGCAGGCCAGCCAGGGCGCCAGTTCCAGCAGACCGGCCATGACCAGCATGCCGCAGCCATACAGGCCGGACAGCGCCCCCAGCGCCACGCCGGCCGCGTATTGCAGCCGGACCGGCAGCCGTGCCAGCGGCTTTTTCAGGCCGCAGGCCAGCACCAGCCAGAGCACGGTGGCGGGCAAGGCACCGCCAGTGAGCAAGGCCAAGCGGGTGAGCCAGCCCAGAAAGGCGGTGGCGCCAAACAGAGCGCCAACGGCCACCACCGCCTCGACAAACAGCACGGCGCGCAAGGCCACGCCCACCTGGCAGGCGTCAAAAACGGGCACCCGCTGCAGCCGTGGCGCCGCGTCCTGCGAAGCCGGCTCATGGAAGACCGATAAAATTCGGGAGTCTTTCATTCAAGTGGTTGGAAGATCCAACAAGAGGGGTCAGAACCCGATTATTGGTGATGTGGCGAGGTCCACACAATGGTTCCATTCAATAATGGCGTTCTGACCCCATTATTCGCACGCTCTCCCATGTCAAAAAACCAACTCGACAAAAAATCCGAAGCCTGGTCGGCACTGTTCTCCGAACCCATGAGCGACCTGGTCAAGCGTTACACCTCCAGCGTGTTTTTTGACAAGCGCCTGTGGCATGCCGACATCACCGGCAGCCTGGCGCACGCCGAAATGCTGGCCGCGCAGGGCATCATCAGCGCTGCCGACCATGCCGCCATCCAGGACGGCATGGCCCAGATCACGGCCGAGATCGAAACCGGCGCCTTCGAGTGGAAGCTCGACCTGGAGGACGTGCACCTCAACATCGAGGCGCGCCTGACCCAGTTGGTGGGCGATGCCGGCAAGCGATTGCACACCGGGCGCAGCCGCAACGACCAGGTGGCCACCGACGTGCGCCTGTGGCTGCGTGGCGAGATCGACCTGATCGGTGAACTGCTGATCGACTTGCAAAAAGCCCTGCTGACGATTGCCGAGAAGAACGTCGAGGTCATCCTGCCCGGCTTCACCCACCTGCAGGTGGCGCAACCGGTGAGCTTTGGCCACCACATGCTGGCTTACGTGGAGATGTTCAGCCGCGATGCCGAGCGCATGCTCGATGTCCGCAAACGCCTCAACCGCTTGCCGCTGGGCGCAGCCGCGCTGGCCGGCACCAGCTACCCGCTCGACCGCGAGCGTGTCGCCCGCAGCCTGGGCATGGACGAGGTCTGCCAGAACAGCCTGGACGCCGTGAGCGACCGAGACTTCGCGATCGAATTCACCGCCGCCGCCACGCTGGCCATGGTGCACATCAGCCGTTTCAGCGAAGAGCTGATTTTGTGGATGAGCCAGAACTTCAGCTTCATCCAGATCGCCGACCGCTTCACCACCGGCAGTTCCATCATGCCGCAGAAGAAAAACCCCGATGTGCCGGAACTGGCGCGCGGCAAGACCGGCCGCGTGGTCGGCCACCTGATGGGTCTGGTCACGCTGATGAAGGGCCAGCCGCTGGCCTACAACAAGGATAACCAGGAAGACAAGGAGCCGCTGTTCGACACCGTGGACACCTTGAAGGACACGCTGCGCATCTTCGCCGAGATGGTGGGCGGCATCACCGTCAAGCCCGAAGCCATGGAGGCCGCCGCACTCAAGGGCTACGCCACCGCCACCGATCTGGCCGACTACCTGGTGAAAAAAGGCCTGCCCTTCCGCGATGCGCACGAGACCGTGGCCCACGCCGTGAAGGCCGCCATCACGCACAGCGTCGATCTGTCGGAGCTGCCACTGACCGTGTTGCAGCAGTTCAACCCGAACATCGAGAAAGACGTGTACGACGTGCTGTCGCTGCGCGGCTCGCTCAACGCCCGCAACACCTTGGGCGGCACCGCCCCGGCGCAGGTGAAGGCACAGATTGCCCGCCACCACGCCCGTCTCAACCGCCATTGACTCAGGAGACCCTCGCCATGTCCGCCACTGCCACCACGCTTGTGTGGTCCCCCGAACTGGTGCTGGGTGATGCGCGCACCGATGTCACCCACCAGGAATTCATCGATCTGCTCAACGCCACCGCCAGTTGCGACGCCGCCGACCGGACGACGCGCTTTCAGGCGCTGCTGGCGCACACGGTGGAGCACTTTGCGCAGGAAGAGCGCTGGATGCAGGCCTGCGGCATCCCGGCCGACTTTTGCCACTTCTCGCAGCACAGCAGCGTGATTGAAGTGATGAAGGAAGTCGAACGCCGGGCCCTGGCTGGCGAGGCCGGCTTCATCGAGCAGATGCTCGAAGCGCTGGTGGAATGGTTCCCCCAGCACGCCCAGAGCATGGACGCCGGCCTGGTGAGCTATCTGGCGGAAAAAGGCTTTGACACCGCCACCGAAACCTTCAAGAACAACACCCCCAACGACGTTCCAGGAGTCCCCTCATGCCATCCGTGATCACCAACATCGAAGACCTGCGCGTACTGGCACAAAAACGCGTGCCGCGCATGTTCTACGACTATGCCGATTCCGGCTCCTGGACCGAGAGCACCTACCGCGGCAACGAGGCAGACTTCAAAAAGATCAAGCTGCGCCAGCGCGTGGCGGTCAACATGGAAAACCGCAGCACGCGCACCCAGATGATCGGCCAGGACGTGGCCATGCCGGTGGCGATTGCGCCGGTGGGCCTGACCGGCATGCAGCATGCCGATGGCGAGATCCTCGCCGCCCGTGCGGCCAAGAAATTCGGTATTCCGTTCACGCTCTCGACCATGAGCATCTGCTCGATCGAGGACGTGGCCAAGGGCACCGACGGCCACCCGTTCTGGTTCCAGCTCTACATGATGAAAGACCGCGGCTTCATCGAACGCCTGATCGATCGCGCCAAGGCCGCCAAGTGCTCGGCGCTGGTGCTGACGCTGGACCTGCAGATCATCGGCCAGCGCCACAAGGACCTGAAGAATGGTTTGAGCGCGCCGCCGAAGCTGACCATCGCCAACATGATCAACATCGCCACCAAGCCACGCTGGGCGCTGGGCATGCTGGGCACGTCGCGGCGCGAGTTCGGCAACATCGTCGGCCACGTCAAGGGCGTGGAGAACATGAGTTCACTCTCGGCCTGGACCAACCAGCAGTTCGACCCGGCACTGAACTGGAACGATGTGGAATGGATCAAGCAGCGCTGGGGCGGCAAGCTGATCCTCAAGGGCATCCAGGACGTGGAAGACGCGAAGCTGGCCGTGGCCAGCGGCGCCGACGCGCTGATCGTCTCCAACCATGGCGGCCGCCAGCTGGACGGCGCCGAGACCAGCATCCGCGCCCTGCCGGCCATCGTCGATGCCGTGGGCTCGCAGATCGAGGTGCACATGGACGGCGGCATTCGCTCCGGCCAGGACGTTCTGAAAGCCCGCGCCCTGGGCGCCAAGGGCGTCTACATCGGCCGTTCCATGGCCTACGGCCTGGGCGCCATGGGAGAAGCCGGCGTCACCAAGGCGCTGGAGATCATCCGCAATGAGCTCGACATCACCATGGCCTTCTGCGGCCACACCAACATCAACACGGTGGACAAGAGCATCCTGTTGCCGGGCACCTTCCCGACCTGAGCCTGTTCGTGTTTGGCAAGCGGGGCTAGCCCGCCTGCACGTCCAGGTGATACAGGCCCCATGGGCACTGTGCGTAGCGCTCGGGCAATGACTTGCTGGCCAGCTCGGCAAAGCGGTCGGCCTCAAACACGGCCCACAAGGGCCCCAGGCCGCCCAGCGGCATGGGCTGCCCATCCAGATGCGTGGCGACGATGAAGCGGTACTGGCGCGCCTGCGCCAAGCTGAAGCTGGCGGTGTAGCCATCCACCGCGCGCAGCCGCAGCTGGGCGCCATCGCTCACTTTGGCGCCGGTGGCCTGGATGACATCGGTCAGCAGCGGACCCTTGAGGCTGTGCAGCTTGGCGTCGTATTCGAGGGTCGTCCGGAGGGTGATCGCCGGCATGGCCACCAGCGCGTTGAAATCGAAGACGTGCGCCTTGTCGAAAGCAATCTGCTGCTTGACCATCATCTGATCCAGCGCCTTGTCGACCGGTCCGCGGTTGCCGCGGCCAATGGCGCCAGTGACCGTCAGCAGGCCGGGGCCGGAGCGGTGCCGACACGCCGGGGCGGCGAGGGCGACGGATGACAGGGTGCTGCCGCCAAGCGCCGCGGCAAGGAAATGGCGTTTTTTCATTTTCATCTCCTGCGGCTGGGATATGAACCGCAAAGCCATGTCATTCTGCCTGCCGGGCGCCCAAAGCGGAAGCCGTGAAGACGCTATGCTTACCGCGTGACTTCCCCTGCCAGTGCCCCTGCCACCCTGCCGCGTCGTATTGCCCACCTCGACATGGATGCGTTCTACGCCTCCGTCGAGCTGCTGCGCTACCCGCAGCTCAAAGGCCTGCCGGTGGTCATCGGTGGCGGCCGGCGCCGCTTGGACGACGCCCTGCTGACGCAGTACGCCGATCTGCCGCTGGCCGAGATTCCGGTCGCGGCTTTTCCGCTGCTCAAGGACTACACCGGCCGCGGCGTGATCACCACCGCCACCTACCCGGCACGCCAGTTTGGCGTCGGCTCGGCCATGGGGCTGATGAAGGCCGCCAAGCTGTGCCCGCAGGCCATCCTGCTGCCGGTGGACTTCGACGAGTACCGCAAGTACTCGCGCCTGTTCAAAAGTATCATCACCGAGATCGCGCCGCTGATGGAAGACCGCGGCGTGGACGAGGTCTACATCGACTTCACCGCGGTACCCGGCGGCCAGCGCGACGGTGGCCGCAGCCTGGCGCGTCTGATCCAGAAAAGCATCCTCGACGCCACGGGCCTGAGCTGCTCCATCGGCGTGGCGCCGAACAAGCTGCTGGCCAAGATGGCGAGCGAATTCAACAAGCCCAAGGGCATTTCGGTGGTGTTCGAGAAAGACCTGCAGACGCTGATCTGGCCGCTGCCCTGCCGCAAGATCAACGGCATCGGCCCCAAGACCGACGAGAAGCTGCAGGCGCATGGCATCCACACCATCGGCGAGCTGGCGGCGCGCGAACGCGGCTGGCTGATCGAGCACTTCGGCAAGAGCTATGGCGCCTGGCTGCATGAGGCGGCCTGGGGCCGCGACGAGCGCCCGATAGAGACCGAGAGCGAGCCGGTGTCCATCAGCCGCGAAACCACCTTCGAGCGCGACCTGCATGCGGTGCGTGACAAGGCGGAGTTGGGCGCCGTCTTCACCGCCCTGTGCGAACGCGTGGCGGCCGACCTGCAACGCAAGGGCTATGTCGGCAAGACCATCGGCATCAAGCTGCGCTACGACAACTTCAAGAGCGTCACGCGCGACCAGACCATTGAGCACTACACGGCAGACGCCAAAACCATCCGCCAAGCCGCCGGCCAGTGCCTCAAGCGCGTGCCGCTGAACCAGCGCCTGCGCCTGCTGGGCGTGCGCGTCGGCTCGCTGCAGCGGGCCGGAGATGAGACACTCACCCCATCCATCAAGGAGACCGCCAGCCATGATCCCACTGCAATGCTTTTCCCTGACGATTGAAGACCACATCGCCCACCTGGTGCTCAATCGCCCCGAGGCGATGAACACCATGCACCCGCTGTTCTGGCGCGAGCTGGACACGGTACTTAGCCAGCTGCATGCCAGCGGCGCAGCACGCGTGCTGCTCATCAGCAGCACCGGCAAGCATTTCAGTGCCGGCATGGCACTGGAGACCTTCAGCGGGGCCATCACCCTGGATGACCAGACGCCGGAAGGCCGCGCCGCCATCTTCGACCTGCTGACCGACATGCAGGCCACCTTCACCAAGCTGGAGACACTGCGCATGCCGGTGATCGCGGCCATCCAGGGCGGCTGCATCGGTGGCGCGGTGGACATGGTGAGCGCTTGCTGCCTGCGTTATGCGACGGCGGACGCCTTCTTCTGCATCCAGGAAATCAACATCGGCATGGTGGCTGACGTCGGCACCTTGCAGCGCCTGCCCAAACTCATGCCGCTGGGCGTGGTGAAGGAGATGGCCTACACCGGCCGCCGGTTGCCGGCCGCGCCCGCGCTGGGCTATGGCTTGGTGAACCAGGTCTTTGACAGCCAGGAGGCCATGCTGGCCGGCGCGCTGCAAACTGCTCGCGACATCGCCGCCAAGCCGCCGGTGGCGATCTGGGGCAGCAAGCAGGCGCTGCACTACGCGCGCGACCACGGCGTGGACGACGCGCTCAAGCAGATGGGTTGGCTGCAGGGCGCAATCTGGAGCAACGCCCATGTGCACGAGGCCGTCACAGCCATCAAGGACAAGCGCGCCAGCAACTTCCCGGCGCTGGCGCCGCTGCAGGCCTTCCGCGAGCTTGACCCATAAGCGCCTGGTCGCCGGCCCATATGGTGTACTTCGCCGCTTCTTCCGAGACCATGATCTTGAACCCTGTCCGTGTCCTACCACTGCTCGCCTTGCTCTGCTGCAGTTTCGTGAACGCGGCGAACGAGGACGATGCGCTATACGCCAGTTACGCGTGTCAGAACTATGCCCTGGCGGCGTTGAAGACCCTGGGCAAGCCCAAGGTCGACGCCGCCCGACCAGCGACTGCTGCGGCCGCGGAGGACGCGCGCTGGGCGAGGCAGCCCGGAGTCTGGCACGCCGCCGGCGCAATCCAGACCCAGGCCCGCTTTGGCGGTGCGATGGTCAGTTCAGACTATCGGTGCACGATGCAGAAGGCCGGCAGAGGAGTCTGGAAGCTGCTCGATCTGCAATGGCCGCAAGGCCGCCCATGATCGGCCAACTGTTCTTGCCGGCGTCTACTGCCGTGCGGTCCGGATGTTGGCCGGCAGCGCCTGCGGGTGGCTGGTGCGGAACGGGTTGATGTCCAGCCCGCCGCGGCGCGTGTAGCGCGCATAGACGGTGAGCTTGGTCGGCTTGCAACGCGTCCAGACGTCCATGTAGATGCGCTCCACGCACTGCTCGTGAAACTCGTTGTGGTTGCGAAAGCTGACGATGTACTGCAGCAAGCCTTGCTGCTCGATCTGCGGCCCGGTGTAGCTGATCTGCACGCTGGCCCAATCGGGCTGGCCAGTCACCAGGCAGTTGCTCTTGAGCAGGTTGCTGGTCAGCACCTCGCTCACCGAGCCTTCATCGAACGCCGCCTTCAGCAACTCGGGCGCCGGGGTGTACTGCGTGCATTCCACCTCCAGCCGGTCCAGGTTCAGGCCATCGAGTTCATGCACTGGCTCGCGGTCGAACAGCTCAGGGCCGATGATCTTCACGCCCACGGTGCCCTTGGCATCCGAGCCACGCCACACCGCCTCGCTGATGTCGGCGCGAATGCGCGCCTGCACCTCGGCCACATCGGCAAACCGGGTGTTGTTGAAGCTGTTGAGGTAGAGCTTGAAAGACTTGCTCTCCATAATATTGAGCGTCTCGCACGGCACGGTAATGTGCGCCAGTGCCACCTGCGGTTTGCCGCGCAGATTGAGCCAGCTCAGTTCGTAGGCGGTCCACAGGTCGGCACCGAGGAAAGGCAGCGTGGCCGGCACACCGATCTCCTGCCGCTTCGGCAAACGCGCGATCGGGTAAAGCAAGGAAGCGTCGTACTGGTCGACGTACGGTGCCGCTTTTCCAAGCAGGGAGTTTTCGGGCGTCGTCATTCGCTTACCTTGCGACGGAAAACCAGGCGATCGATTTCTGAGGCCGCTGCATCGAAGGCGTAGCCTTCCAGGTTGAACTTCTCCAACTGCTTGGGCGTGCTCAAGCGGTAGGTCGCCGCGTAGCGCGCCATCAGACCGCGCGCACGCTTGGCCAGAAAGCTGATGATCTTGTACTTGCCGCCCTTCCAGTCTTCGAACACGCATTCCACCACTCGCGCCTTGAGCGCCTTGCGATCCACCGACTTGAAGTACTCCTGCGAGGCCAGATTCACCACCACCGGCGTCTTGTCGGCCTGCAGCCGCTCGTTCAGGTAGTCGGCTATTCTGCTGCCCCAGAACTTGTAGAGGTTGTTGCCGTTGGCGTTGGCCAGCTGGGTACCCATCTCCAACCGGTAAGGCTGCATCCAGTCCAGCGGCCGCAGCACGCCGTACAGGCCGCTCAGGATGCAGACGTGGCCTTGCGCCCAGGCCAGGTCGTCGGCCTTGAGCGTCTTGGCGTCCAGGCCTTCGTAGACATCGCCGTTGAAGGCCAGAACCGCCTGCTTGGAATTCTTGGCGCTGAATTTGGTGCTCCAGGCCTGGTAGCGCGCCACGTTCAGGCCCGAGAGCGCATCGCTCAGGTCCATCAGCTCGGCAATGTCCTGCGGCGACTTCTGGCGCAGGAGCTCAATCAGTTCGGCCGATTGCTTGACGAACAAGGGCTGGCTGTGCGGCACATCGCCGGCGGGGGTGTCGTAGTCGAGCGATTTGGCGGGGGATAATAAAAACAACATGCTGAAAATCCTGTATCACGACGATTATCTAGTAGCCGTGAACAAACCGCCGGGGCTGCTGGTGCACCGCACCGGATTGGACGCAGGAGAAACGCAGTTTGCGCTGCAAATGCTGCGCGACCAGCTCGGCCGCCCGGTCTGGCCGGCGCACCGGCTCGACAAGGGCACCAGCGGCGTGCTGCTGTTCGCACTGGATGCCAACACCGCGCGCCGGCTTGGCCAGGCCTTCGAGGCGCCGGACCAGGTGCAGAAGACCTACCTCGCCGTGGTGCGCGGCTGGCCGCCCGAATCAGGCCTGATCGACCACCCGCTCAAGCGCATGGACGACGATGCCCGCCCAGGACGGGATGAGGCGCAGGACGCGCAGACGCGCTACCGCACACTGGCGCACTACGAGTTGCCCCTGCCCTATGGCAACTTCCCGACCACGCGCTGCGCACTGGTGGAGTTGCAGCCGTTGACGGGACGGCGCCATCAGTTGCGCCGGCATCTGAAGCACATAGCCCATCCCATCATCGGCGATGCCACCCACGGCAAGGGACCGTTGAATCGGGCCGTGGCGGAGTTGCTGGGGGTGCAGAGGCTGTGGCTCCACGCCCAGCAACTCGTACTCCATCGTCATCCGGTGACGGGAACGCCTTTGGCCATTGAGGCGGCAGCGGGCATCGAATGGCCACGATGGACTGCGCCGGTTTGCCACAGGCGCGAGCAGCAGGGCTAGCGCTGCGGCATATCCTTGTACGAGTACCCCAGACTCACCGTCGCATCCGCCGGGATCGGCGGCATGCTGGCGTTCCAGTCTTCCCAAGCCTGCCGCATCGACGCCAGGCGCTCCGGCTGCTTGCCACCCAGGTTGGCGCGCTCGCGCTCGTCGGCCGGGATGTTGAACAGGTAGTCGTTGCCGTCCACGCGCAGGTATTTCCAGTCGCCGTCTCGGTAGGCGCGCTGGCCGCGGTGGTTCATGCGCCAGTGCAGCGGGCGCGCAAACTCCTTGCCTTCGGCCTGCAGCACCGGCAACAATGACACGCCGTCCAGCGGGTAGGCTGCGTCGGCCTGGGCGCCGGCAGCGGTGAGCATCGTCGCCGACCAGTCCATGGTCATGCAGTGTTGTGTGCTGGTGCGGTCGGGCTGGATGACGGCGGGCCAGTGAGCGATCCACGGCACGCGGATGCCGCCTTCGGTCAGGTCCATCTTGCCGCCCACCAGCGGCCAGTTGTCGGAGAAGCGCTCGCCGCCGTTGTCGCTGGTGAAAACGATGAGGGTGTTGTCCAGCAGGCCCTCTTTCTTCAGCGCCTCCACAACCCAGCCGATGCCCTCGTCCATGTGGTGGATCATGCGGCGGTAAGTGTGGATGTTGCCGCCGTGCAGGTGAAAGAGGTTGTCCTTCACGTCGCGCACCACGGCCTCGTCGTCGCGCGTTTCCCACGGCCAGTGCGGCGCGGTGTAGTGCAGGCTCAAAAAGAACGGTGTGCCGCTGCGCGCGCCCGGCGCCATGCGTTCGATGTAGTCCACCGAGCGGCGCGACAGCAGGTCGGTCAGGTAGCCCTCTTCCTGCTTTTCTTCCTCGCCGAACCACAGGTCGTGCTGGCCGGTGCCGCTGCAGTGGCTGAAGTAGTCCACGCCGCCCGACATGGGACCAAAGAATTCCTCGTAACCCGAGCGCAGAGGGCCGAAGGCTGGTGGGTAACCCAGATGCCACTTGCCGATGAGCGCGGTACGGTAGCCGCTGGCGTGCAGCAATGACGGCAGCGTGGGGTGCTCGGGCGGCAGGCCCAGCGTGGTGCTGCCGCGGCTGCGGCTGTTGATGGGTTCTTCCGCCGCGCCGCGCAGGCGGTACTGGTAGCGCGCCGTGATCATGGCAAAGCGCGTGGGCGAGCACACCGGCGAATTGGAATAACCCTGGGTGAATTTCAGGCCGTTCGCGGCCAGCGTATCGAGCACCGGCGAAACGGGGCCGAACGCGGCCGCGCGGCCGCCGTAGCAGCCCAGATCGGCAAAGCCGAGGTCGTCGGCCACGATGTAGAGGATGTTGGGACGTTTCATTCGACTCTCATATCGGTCTTGGCAATGACGCGCTCATAGCGCGCCGACAGGTCGGCCAGGCGTTTGCTGGCAGCGGCGCCGACGAGGCCTTCATAGGCCATGTCGAGCTGCTTCAGGCGGGCCTGGAACTCGGGCTTGGCCAGCGCCTCGGCGAAGCCGCGCTGCAGCACCCGCACCACGGACTCGGGGGTGGCGGCCGGCACCATGGCGAGGTAGAGCACTTCCTGCTCCAGCGCCTTCAGGCCGGCCTCGGCCACCGTGGGCACCTCGGGCGCCAGCGGCGAGCGCTGCCGGCTGGTGACCGCCAGCGCCGTGATCTTGCCGGCCTTCACATGCGGCAGCATGCCCGGCGTGGCCAGCACGCCGGCGTCCACCTCGCCCGACAGCACGGCCGTGACGGCCGGCGTGTTGCCCTTGTAGGGAATGTGGCTGATCTTCAGGCCGGTGACGTCGTTCATCACCGCCACCGCCAGATGCCCGGGACTGCCGTTGCCACCGGAGCTGAAGTTGAGCGTGCGCTTCTTACCCAGCTCGATGAGTTCGCTCACCGTCTTCACGCCGACCGACGGATGCGCGCCGATCAGCAGGCCGGAGGATGCCATGATCATCACCGGCTTGAGATCGACTGGCCTGAAGGGCATGGTCTTGTAGATGTGAGGGTTCACAGTGAAGGCGGTATCGATGCCGAACAGCACGGTGTAGCCGTCGGCCGGGCTTTTGGCCACGAGATCAGCGCCCACATTGCCGCCGGCGCCGGGTTTGTTGTCCACGATGAAGGCTTGCTTGAGCGTGGACTGCAGGTGCTCGGCAATAGCACGCGCCAGGATGTCGGACGGCCCGCCGGGCGGAAAGTTGTTGACGAACTTCACGCCCTTGGCAGGGTACGCGTCTTGCGCCAGGCAGGCACACGGCCAGAGGCCGGCGCCAACCAGCAGGAGCGCGCCCAGCAGGGCGCGCAAACGAAAATGTGCAGCAGTCTTCATGGCTTTACTCCAGGGTGACGCCCGCGGCCTTGATCGGTTTTTCCCAGCGGGCCAGATCGGCACGCTGGGCGGCAGCGAGTTGTGGCGAGGTCGAGCCGATGGGCTCGTAACCCAGGGCGATGAGCTTGCCGCGCACCGCCGGCTGCTGTACGGCGCGCATGACAGACTGCTCCAGCCGTGCCAGCGCCTCGGGCTTGAGCCCGGCCGGCCCGTACATGGCGAACCAGGCGGTGGCCTCCATGTCGATGCCCTGTTCTTTCAACGTCGGCACCTCGGGCACCTGCGGATCGCGCTGCGCCCCGGTGACGGCGATCACGCGCACCTTGCCGCTATGGTGCAGTTCCGCCGTCTCGGACACGACGTCGAACTTGTAGCCGATGTGGCCGCCCAGCAGCGCGTTATTGGCCGGCGCGCCGCCCTGGAAGGGAATGTGGTTGAGCTTCACCCCGGTGCTCTGCTCCAGCAGCACGCCGAGGAAGTGCGGCACGGTGCCGGCGCCGGCCGTGCCATAGCTGCCGCTGGCCGGGTCGGACTTGGCCTTGGCGATCATCTCGGTCAGGGTCTTCACGTTGCTGGCCGGGCCGGACACCAGTCCGAACTGGAAGCGTGCGAGCTGCGAAATGGGTGTGAAGTCCTTGACCGCGTCGTAGTCGAGCTTCTTGTAGACGTGCGGGAACATCACCATCGGCCCGCTGGGCAGCACGATGACGGTCTGGCCGTCGGGCTTGGCGTTCTTCACCTGCGTCAACGCCACGCGGCCGCCGGCACCGACCCGGTTTTCGACGATGACCGAACTGAAGTCGTTCTGCATGGCACCGGCCAGCAGGCGGGCCAGCACGTCAGCCGAGCCGCCGGGCGCGAAACCGACCAGGATCTTGAGACTGGGCTTGTCCTGGGCGACGGCGCCTAGCGCGCAGGCCAGCGTAGCCCAAGCCAGCAGCAGGCGGGCATATCGGATCATGGTGTCTCCTCGTGGTGTGCACCCGGGCGGAATGCCGTGTGCTTGCCATGGGACTCTAGAGGCCGGACAATCAATTGTTCTAATCAACTATCCACCTCGGAAACCCTGATGACCGTCAAGCCTCGCCTGCTTCGCCCCGTGGGGCTGGACGATTTCCTGCTGTACCGGCTCAGCCGCCTGCTGGGCACGGCCGGCACCCTGGTGATTCGCCTGTGCGAGGGTCAATACGGCATCACCCGGCGCGAATGGCGCCTGCTCGAATTGCTGCTGCGGCATGCACCGGTACCACCGTCCCAGCTGGCGGAACTGGCCCAGCTGGACCGGGCGCGCACCTCGCGTGCCCTGAGTTCGCTGGTCGCCAAGAAGCTGATTACCCGCACCACGCAGCCGGCGGACCGGCGCCAGGCAATGCTGGGGCTGACCGAGGCGGGCCGTAAGCTGTGCGCGTCGCTGCTGCCGCAGGTGCGGGCGCTGAACCTGGAATTGCTGGACGGATTGGACACCAACGAGGTGGCCGTGCTCGATCATGTGCTGGACCGCCTACAGGCCCGCGCGAGTGAACTTGTCGAACAGCACAGCGACTTTCCCAAGGCCGATCGCCGGCGGGGTGGGCGATCGCGGCCGGCGCTGGGCTAGGGCCGGAATCAGGACAGGCTCCGCAGCACGATCAGCAGCACCGAGGGGAAGGCCGGGCACCAGCGGCAGGCTACGAGCGCCACCCCATCATTGACGACGCCACCCACGGCAAAGGCCCGCAACCGTACGGTTGCGGGCCTTCTGGAACTGCAAAGATTGTGGCTGCACGCACTGCGACTGGAACTGCAGCATCCGGTCAGCGGTGTCACGCTGTGCTGTGAGGCGGCGCTGGGGCCTGAATGGCTGTGTTGGGAAAGCTTACCTCACCCCGTGCCAACCGTACCCGCGTGAAGCGCTTGAAGTCCGTCACCCCGGAGGATGACGGAATGCTGTCAAGCTCGTCAGTCGCTTAGAAGCGGTAACGCGCACCCAAAGAAGTGATGTTGATACGGTCACGGCCGCTACCCGGGTATTTGAGGTAATGCTCGTCGTACTGCAGCACACCCGACCACTGGGGATTGAACGCATATTCGGCGCCCACGCCGTATGACCAGTCAAAGCCGATTTCGCTGCCAGCCGTGATGCCGGAACCGGCAGCCGAGGACACGTCGGTGCGACCATATGTCGTGCCGATCTTGCCCAGCAGATTGAACGAATTGCCGAGCGGCGCACGGCCAATCAGGCTCAGGTTAATGCCATCGGCCTTGGTGGTGCCGCCACCGCGGGTGAGTTTGCCGAAATCGGTATAGCCAACCTCAAAACCGAAGCTCCGGTTGTTGAAGTAGCTGCCGGCATAAACGTTGTAAGACGTGTAGCGGTTCTCAGCGCTAAAGAGGCCGGTGCCGTTGTTCAGCTTGAATTCAGCCTGACCCACATTGAGGCCGATATAGCTATTTCCAGTGCTGCCAATGGTGTAGTCACTGCTGGTGGACGTACTGCTTTGTGCCTGCGCGCCAGCCACTGCGGCAAACGATGCGACTGCCACGAAAAGCTGGGAGATGATGCGGTGTGATTTTTTCACTGTGAATCCTTTAGTAGACCGAAAAACAGTCCGGTTTGATTGGGTATGTGACATAACGCATGCTCCTATGATGAGTTGAGATACATCGCACATGACACCCGATTGATTCGAACGTCATGGTTGTTCACCATAATCTTTCAGCCCTAGTTTGACTGTTCGCCAGCGAACACAGTGATTTGTGATTGCGCTTGCTGCTTGCATCGGCCCTTCTCCGCCAACCTGCAGACCATCGCGCGCTGCGTGTGACGGCAGCGACAAAACAACAAGAACCCTCAGGAAGCCTTTTGACTCCGCACTGACGGCAGTCTTGCAAAGGCCAGCACGCCGGCCACCAGCAGTACCGCCACCGACAGCAGCACAGCGGTGAAGGCATCCAAGCCTTGCGCTTTCGCGATGGTGGCCACCACGCCGGTGATCCACTGCATCAGCGCGATGCCCAGGAACATGGCCATGGTGAAAACAGCCATGGCGCGCCCGGTCTGCGCTTCGGGATAGGCATTGCGTACATCGGCGTACTGCAACACGATGTAGCCGCAAAGAAAACCTGCCAGCACGAGCAAGCCCAGGGCCAGCAGCACGGCGTGGGTGAGCGCCAGCAGCACGAAGAGTGAAGCCATGAGCAGCGTATAGCCGACGATCCAGCGCCGTCGCGTCGCCACGCCGGGGTCGATGCGACCGAAGAAGGGCGGCCCGACCAGCGATACCAGTGAGACTGCCAGCGCCACGTGGCCGCTCTCGATCAGCGAGAAGTGGAAACGCTCCATCATCAGCGGCCCCAACCACAGGCCACGCAGCGTGATGAAAGAAGCGTAGGTGACAGCGCTCAGGGCCATGATGCCCAGCGTCTGCGGCAAGCGCAGCAGTTGGCCGAACTGCCGCACGGCCTGCCACACCGAAGCCTGTTGCCCTGCGGGTTGCTGCACGGCGGGTTCGCGCACCACGACGTAGACAACCAGCCAGGCGAGAATGGAGAGCCCCGCCAGCATGGCAAAACCGGCACGGATGGAATGCACATGCACCAGCCAGGCCAGCGGCGTGCCGGTCAGCAGCATGCCCAGGCCGCCAATGCCCATGGCCAGACCCGACACCGCCGCAAAATGCGAGACCGGAAAGCAGCGCGCGATAAAGACCGTGCAGACCAGGAAGGCCGGCGCACAGCCGACGCCGATCAGCACCTGGCCCAGCACCAGCAGACCAAAGTGGTTTGTCAGGGCCGACAACAGCGCACCGGCAATCGCCAGCGGAAAAACCGTGAGCACAGTGCGCCGCACGCCGTGCAGGTCAATGCCGATGCCCATGAAGAGCTGCATGGCACCAAAGGCAAAGTGAAACGCCGCCGCAAACACGCCCAGTTGCTGCGACGAAAAGCCCAGCCGGGCCTGCAGCTCGGGCGCCAGAATGGCGGCCGCCGTGCGGTATGCCTGGCTCAGCATGAAGGCCGTGCACAGCGCGAGCAGCATGAGCCAAGCCGCGCGCGCATCGAGTGCGGCGGGTGGGTGGCGTTCCGAAGGATCAGTCATCGAAGGCAGGGCAGATGAAGCAGCGGCCAGTGTAGAGGCACTGGCCGCTGGTCATTGTCCCGCGCGTGGCACCACCGGGTCCGGGCGATGCGCGCCGTCTTGCAGATTTACTTCAGGTCGCCCGCCAGCGAAGCCAGGGTTTCGGCATTGATCGTCACATGCGCCGGGTAGTGGGTATGGTCGCAGCCGAGCTTGACGCTGGCGCCGGCCTTGATGGCGGCGCACATGGCAGGCGTGAACTCGAAGCGCACGAAGTGCACGGCCGAGGTCTTCTCGTCGTTCTCGCGGTCCAGGTCTTCATCGGCGATGGCGTAGACACGTTCATAGCCTTCCACCTCGACGAACATGCGGTCTTCCACGCCAATCAGGCGCGCCAGTTCGCGCTTGCGCTCGTTGATGTCGGGGTACTCGATCAGCATGGTGGCTTTCCAGTTGCTGCCATCGGGCACCAGCGGGGCGTAGGCCTCGATCTCCTGCTGGATGCCTTCTTCTTCGAAGATTTTTTCGATGCGCAGCATCTCCTGGATCTGGTAGCGAATCGTGGTTTCGCTTTCGAACTGCAGGTTGATGTGCTCGCCCAGATGCACGCTGCGCAACTGGCGATGGGCCATGACCTCGGCCTTGTGCTCCTTGCGCCACTTGCTGTAGGCCTCCAGCGACATCAGGCTGTCGGGGGTGATTTTTCCAGTGAGTTGCATGTCCATCTCCAAATTCCTTACTTCAAGCCGTAGGCTTTGCGCACCAGGCTCAAGGGGTGCTGCAGCTCGGGTGCGCCCAGCCCGTTGACCTCAAAGCCCTGCGCGATGTGGTGGCCGCCCAGCGGGCAGTCCGAGCTGATGTAGTCGGGCTTGGCGCCGTCTTTCATGGTGGCCATGGCCTTGAACACCGGCTTGCCGATCTTCATGGCCTGCTGGTGGTAGGCCTTCTTCACGCCGAAGGTGCCCGCATGGCCCGAGCAGCGCTCAATCGTATTGATCGTGGTGTCGGGGATCATCTTGAGCATCTCCTCGGTCTTCTTGCCGATGTTCTGCACCCGGCCGTGGCAGGGGATCTGGTAGCTCACATTGCCCAGCGGCGTGCTGAACTCGGTCTTGAGCAGGCCATCACGTTTGCGCGCCATCAGGTACTCGAACGGGTCCCACATGGCTTCCTTAACCAGCTGCACATCCGCCTCGTCCGGGTACATGAGCGGGATTTCCTGCTTGAACATCAGGGCGCAACTCGGCACCGCGGCCAGGATGGCGTAGCCGTCTTTCGCATAGCGGGTCAGCACCGGGATATTGGCTTCCTTGCTGGCGTTGACGGCATCGAGGTCGCCCAGCTCCAGCTTGGGCATGCCACAGCATTTTTCTTTCTCGACAATCACATACGGAATCTCGTTGTGGTCCAGGATCTTGAGCAGATCGTGGCCAATGCCGGGCTCGTTGTAGTTGACATAGCAGGTGGCAAAAATCGCCACCTTGCCGGGCGTCTTCTCGCCATCCTTCACCACCGTGGCTTGGGGCCCGGGCGTGCCGGAACGGAATCTCTTGGTGGCCAGCGAGGGCAGCCAGGCGTCCTTGTCCACGCCAGCCACGCGCTCCATCACGCTGCGCATGGCCCGGGTCTTGTTCACCGCATTGGCCACCTGCACCACCACCGGGATGCCGGCGAACTGGCCATGCACGTCGGTGGAGGCAAGGAATTGCTCGGCGATGCCGACCTCACCCTTTTTGAATTTGATGGCCTTGGCACGCAACATGGTGTGCGGGAAGTCCAGGTTCCATTCGTGCGGCGGCGTGTACGGACACTTGGTCATGTAGCACAGGTCGCACATGTAGCATTGGTTCACCACCTGCCAGTAGTCGGACTTGGCCACGCCATCGACTTCCATGGTTGAACTCTCGTCCACCAGGTCAAACAGCGTGGGGAAGGCGCCGCACAGGCTGACGCAGCGGCGGCAGCCGTGGCAGATGTCGAAGATGCGCTCCAGCTCCTTGAAGCAGGATGCCTCGTCGTAGAAGTCGGGGTTTTTCCAGTCCAGCGGATGTCGGGTCGGGGCTTCCAGGTTGCCTTCGCGTGCCATGGCCAGTCCTTTGTCTCGTTCGTTATGGTTTGTGGATTCACAAAGAAGCCTCTGCGCAAAGCTTCTTTGCAAACCCGCCACGCCTTGCGGCGTAGCGAGCGGCGGTCAAAAATCAATCAACGAGTTCTGCCAACGCCTTGGCATAGCGGTTCGCATGCGAACGCTCGGCCTTGGCCAGAGTCTCAAACCAGTCGGCGATTTCGTCAAAGCCTTCCGAGCGGGCGGTCTTGGCCATGCCGGGGTACATGTCGGTGTACTCGTGGGTCTCGCCCGCTACGGCAGACTTCAGGTTGTCACGGGTGGGGCCGATCGGCAGGCCGGTGGCCGGGTCGCCGGATTGCTCCAGGAACTCCAGGTGACCATGCGCGTGGCCGGTTTCGCCTTCCGCGGTGGAGCGGAACAGCGCGGCCACATCGTTCTGGCCTTCCACGTCGGCCTTGTTCGCGAAATACAGGTAACGGCGGTTGGCCTGGGATTCGCCCGCGAATGCGTCTTTCAGGCATTGTTCCGTCTTGGAACCTTTGAGTGCTGCCATGGGTATCTCCTTCATAAGTTAAAGGTTTAACGCGCTTGCTTTGAACACAAATTGAGTCAAAGACCGGCACAGCCTAGCCCCATTTGGCCCCCAGGTCTAATTGGCTGAATCAATGCATTGAATTGCCGCTGGCTATCAATCATCCAGATCGATTGCCTCTATGCGGGCCGCGCTGAACGAGGCAAGGGTTACGATAGCGCCAACGGCTGACAACACGATGAATGGCCATCTTCTGGAGCTAGCATGACGAGCATCCAAAACAAGGGTTTTCCCCTACCGCCGCCGGCACCGATTCAGCAACTGCATCACTACGCCTACCGCGCCAAGGATGCCGAAGAGACCCGGCATTTCTACGAAGACATCCTGGGCCTGCCGCTGTACCACATCATCCAGAGCGACCATGTGCCCAGCACCGGCGAGTATTGCCCCTACACGCATTTCTTCTTCCGGCTGCAGGACGGCTCCTTCATTGCCTTCTTCGACCTCGGTGACGACCAAGCCGCCGCGCCCAGCCCGAACACGCCGCTGTGGGTCAACCACATTGCCTTTCGCCTCAACTCGCTGCAAGAGCTGGAAGCCATGAAGGCGCGGCTGCAGGCCCACGGCATCGATGTGATTGGTGTCACCGACCACCACATCTTCAAGAGCATCTACTTCTTCGACCCCAACGGCGTGCGGCTCGAACTGTCGGCCCAGGTGGCGGACGAATTCCAGATGCTCCAGGAAAGCAAGACCGCCCACGCCCGCCTCGACGAGTGGACAGCGCGCAAGGCACAGTGGCGCCGTGACCGCGCGGCCGGCAAGGCGCCGGCCACACTCAAGCCACAGCAAAACGACCGACCGGAAGTAGCAGCCCGCGCAGCCGCCAGCCAACCAGGCAAAACATCATGACGACACCCCACGCTTACCGCGAAACGGCATTCACCAACGGCTACGAGTTCACACAGGGAGCGGGTTATGCCCTGCCCGAGTACCCGTTCACCGAACCGCCGGAACTGAAAACCGGCGAAGTGCGCCGGCACCCGATCGTCATCGTGGGCGCCGGCATCACCGGACTGACCCTGGCCTGCGCCCTGGCCAAGCTGGGGGTGGAGGCGGTGCTGCTGGATGAAGACAACAGCGTGGGCGTCAAGGGTGCGTCTTCACGCGGCATCTGCTACACCCAGAAGTCACTGGAGATCTTCCAGCGCCTGGGCGTCTACGAACGCATCGCCGCCAAGGGCATCCAGTGGAGCGTCGGCCGCACCTTTGCCGGCAAGGATGAGGTCTATGCCTTCGACCTGCGTAAACAGAGCAACTTCGGCCTCTCGGCCCAGCCGCCCTTCATCAACATCCAGCAGTTCTACATCGAAGGCTATCTGGTTCAACGCATTTACGGCCTGGGCCATGTGGACCTGCGCTGGAAGTCGCGTGTGGTCGGCTTCAAGCAGCATGGGGACCATGCCACGCTGACGGTGGAAACACCGGCCGGCAACTACCGCCTGCAGGCCGAGCATGTGATCGACGCCAGCGGCTCGCACACCCCCTTCCATGCCTGGTGCGGTGCCACCATGACGTCGCGGCGCGGTGACGACCGCTGGTGCATTGCCGACGTGCGCTTCAAGCACCGCCCGCCGATAGAGCGCCATACCTGGATCGAAGCCCCCTTCAACGGCAATCGCGCAGTCTGGCAGCATCTGATGGCCGACGATGTCTGGCGCATCGACTACCAGATGGAACCGAATGCCGACCCCGAGTACGTGAGCCGCGAGGACGTGGTGCGTGAGCGCCTGCAACAGCAGTTCGGCAAAGATGTGGCGTGCGAGATCGTCTGGGTCGGACCCTATGCCTACCGCAGCCAGTGTCTGGACACATTGCGCATCGGCAGCGTGTTCTTCATGGGCGACACGGCCAAGATCGTCAGCCCCTTTGGCGCCCGCGGTGGCAATACCGGCGTGGCCGATGCCGACAATCTGGCCTGGAAACTGGCGGCCGTGCTCAAGGGCCGCGCCCCGGCCAGCCTGCTGGACAGCTACAACGAAGAGCGGCACGAAGCCGCAGCGCAAAACGTGCAGGTCACCAACCGCACGGCGCGCTTCCTGCGCGCGACCGACGGCGTGGAACGCCTGTTCCGCACGGCGGCCATCGGCTTGGCCAAGCAGCATCTGTTTGCGCGCCAGCTCATCAACACTGGCCGCATGGCCGTGGCCAACACCTACACCCACTCCAGCATCTGCGACCGCAGCGGCGGCCAATCGGTGCAGAACGTGGCGTTCCGCTGGGCCGACGGCAAGGCCGGCACGAACGGCACCCGACCGGGTGCCGTTGGCACGATGAATGACCTGCTGGAATGGGCCAACGGCGACTTGCTGGTGCTGGTGTTCGGCGACATTTCCGCCGCCGCCAGCCAGCGCCTGCGCCAGCTCGGCAGCCATGCCCCGGTACGCTGCGTCCAGGTGATCGGGCCCGACACCCAGGCCCGGGCCAAGGAGCACATCGTGGATCCGCAAGGCCATGTGCAAGGCTCCTGTCACGTTTTCGGCCACGCCTGGGCGCTGGTACGGCCCGACGGCTACCTCGCTGCCACCGGAGAGAGCGTCGATGCCGGGCTGATCCAGGCCATTGGGCAGGCGCTGGGCGTGCTAAAGGACACACCATGAAAACCACACTGCACTTTCAAGACGCCGACACCTTTTACGAACAGCTGCTGGATGCCCACGCCGGGCTGGAGCGGGAGCAATCAGAGTTGCTCAACGCCCGGCTGATCCTGATTCTGGCCAACCAGATCGGGGATGCCCAGGTGCTGGCGGAATGCCTCACTGCGGCCAAGACATTCCCCCCCGCCTGAGCGCCAACCCCGCCGCCTGGGCAGGTCGAATAAAATCACCAGTCCCAGACCCAGCTAGACAACGGCATCCTGCGGGATGCCGTTGTTGCTTGGCGCAGCCCCTGACCGGGCCGCCGAGCGACAAAACCAGAACACCATGAACGACGAACTGCAACAACCCGGCCTCAACAGCCTGTCCAAATCCTTCGAACCGGCCGCCCTGGAGGCCCATTGGGGCCCCGAGTGGGAGCGCCGCGGCTACGCCACGGCCGGCTACCGCGGCACCGGCAAGGCTAAAGACGGCGCCCCTTCGTTCGCCATCCAGCTGCCGCCGCCCAATGTGACGGGCACGCTGCACATGGGCCACGCCTTCAACCAGACCATCATGGACTCGCTCACGCGCTACCACCGCATGGCCGGCGCCAACACGGTCTGGGTACCGGGCACCGACCACGCCGGCATCGCCACGCAGATCGTGGTGGAGCGCCAGCTGCAGGAGCAGAAGATCAGCCGCCACGACCTGGGGCGCAAGAACTTCGTGGCCAAGGTGTGGGAGTGGAAAGAACAGTCCGGCAACACCATCACCACGCAGATGCGCCGCATGGGCGACAGCGTGGACTGGAAGCGCGAGTACTTCACCATGGACGACAAACTGTCCAAGGTGGTGACCGAGACCTTCGTCCAGCTCTACGAGCAGGGACTGATCTACCGCGGCAAGCGCCTGGTCAACTGGGACCCGGTGCTGAAAACCGCCGTCTCCGACCTGGAAGTCGAAAGCGAAGAGGAAGACGGTTTCCTCTGGCACATTCGCTACCCGCTGGCCGATGGCTCGGGTAGCCTGACGGTGGCCACCACCCGCCCGGAGACCATGCTGGGCGACGTGGCCGTGATGGTGCACCCGGAAGACGAGCGCTACAAGCATCTGATCGGCCAGCAGGTCACGCTGCCGCTGTGCAATCGCACCATCCCGGTGATTGCCGACGACTACGTCGACAAGGCATTCGGTACCGGCGTGGTCAAGGTGACACCGGCGCATGACAACAACGACTACGCCGTGGGCCAGCGCCACAAGCTGCCCCTGATCTGCGTGCTGACGCTGGACGCGGCCATCAACGACAACGCACCCGCAGCCTACCGCGGCCTGGACCGTTTCAAGGCGCGCAAACAGATCGTGGCCGACCTGGAAGCGCAAGGGCTGATGGTCGAGATCAAGAAACACAAGCTGATGGTGCCGCGCTGCGCCCGCACCGGCCAGGTGATCGAGCCCATGCTGACCGACCAGTGGTTCGTCGCCATGAATAAGGCCCCCATGCTCCCCGCTGCGCGTGGTTCGCTGCCCCCCGAGGGGGCCGTCCCCGGCTTGGGGCGGCCCGGCGCCGGGGAACAGGTCAGCGACACCCGCTCCATCGCCCAGAAAGCGATCGACGCCGTCGAGAGCGGCGCGGTCAAGTTCGTGCCCGAGAACTGGGTCAACACCTACAACCAGTGGATGAACAACATCCAGGACTGGTGCATCTCGCGCCAGCTCTGGTGGGGCCACCAGATCCCGGCCTGGTACGACGAGGCCGGCAACGTCATCGTGGCACGCAACGAGGCGGAAGCGCAAGCCAAGGCGCCGGGCCAGAAGCTCGTGCGTGATGAGGACGTGCTCGACACCTGGTACTCCTCGGCCCTCGTCCCCTTCTCCACCATGGGCTGGCCGGAAAAAACCCAGGACTTCGACCTGTATCTGCCGTCCAGCGTGCTGGTCACCGGCTACGACATCATCTTCTTCTGGGTCGCGCGCATGATCATGATGACGACCCACTTCACCGGCAAGGTGCCGTTCAAGCATGTCTACATCCACGGTCTGGTGCGCGACGCGCAGGGCCAGAAGATGAGCAAGAGTGAGGGCAATGTGCTGGACCCGGTCGATCTGATCGACGGCATCGAGCTCGCCCCCCTGCTGGACAAGCGCGTCGTCGGCCTGCGCAAGCCCGAGACCGCACCGCAGGTGCGCAAGAACACCGAAAAGGAGTTCCCCAGCGGCATCCCGGCCTTCGGCGCCGATGCGCTGCGCTTCACCTTCGCCTCGCTGGCTTCGCTGGGGCGCAACATCAACTTCGATTCCAAGCGCTGCGAGGGCTACCGCAACTTCTGCAACAAGCTGTGGAACGCCACGCGCTTCGTGCTGATGAACTGCGAAGGCCAGGACTGCGGCCTGAAGGAGCACACCAAGGAACAGTGCGCAGCCGGCGGCTCGTTCGAAGGCTACCTGAGCTTCAGCACCGCCGACCGCTGGATCGTCTCGCTGCTGCAGCAAGTCGAAGCCGAAGTGGCCCAGGGCTTTGCCAACTACCGCCTGGACAACGTTGCCAATACCATCTACGACTTCGTCTGGAACGAGTTCTGCGACTGGTACCTGGAAATCGCCAAGGTGCAGATCAACACCGGTGACGACGCCCAGAAGCGCGCTACGCGCCGCACCCTGATCCGCACCCTGGAGACCATCCAGCGCCTGGCGCATCCGCTGATTCCCTTCATCACCGAAGAGCTGTGGCAAAAAGTGGCGCCGGTGGCCGGGCGTAGTGGCGAATCGGTCAGCATTGCCGCCTACCCGGTGAGCCAGCCGGAGCGTATCGATACGGATGCGATTGCGCAGATCGCCAAGCTCAAGCAACTGGTGGATGCCTGCCGCAACCTGCGCGGCGAAATGAAGGTGTCCCCCGCCACCCGCTTGCCACTGTACGCCGTGGCCAGCAACGCCGCGGAAGCCACCTTTCTCCAGCAGTCCGCTGCGGTACTGCAGTCACTGGCCAAGCTCAGCGAAGTCAAGGTCTTTGATGACGAGGCCGCCTGGGCCGCTGCCGCGCAGGCTTCTCCCGTGGCGGTGGTGGGCGAGGCACGTGTCTGCCTGCACATGGAAATCGATGTGGCGGCCGAGAAAGTCCGCCTGGGCAAGGAAGCCGAGCGACTCCAAACCGAGATCACCAAGGCCCATGGCAAACTTGGCAACGAAGCATTCGTGGCCAAGGCGCCGCCGGCCGTGATCGAACAGGAAAAGAAACGCGTAGCCGACTTCACCGCCACGCTGGAAAAGGTGAAAGACCAGCTCGCCCGCCTGGGCTGAACCACGGATAGTTTTCAGGAAGACCTTGTGAAAAGAAAAATCAACACCGCCGTATTCCCTGTCGCCGGTCTGGGCACGCGCTTTCTGCCAGCCACCAAGGCCAGCCCGAAGGAAATGCTGCCGGTGGTGGACAAACCGCTGATCCAGTACGCGGTAGAGGAAGCTTATGCTGCCGGCATCCGCCACATGGTGTTCGTGACCGGGCGTAACAAGCGCGCCATCGAAGACCATTTCGACACCGCCTATGAGCTGGAGAGCGAACTGGAAGCCAGTGGCAAGCAAGAACTGCTGGATCTGGTGCGTTCGGTGCAGCCGACTGACATGGACTGCACCTATGTACGCCAGGCCCGTGCGCTGGGGCTAGGTCATGCGGTGCTGTGCGCCGAGCACCTGACCGCAGGCGAACCCTTTGCCGTGCTGCTGGCTGACGACCTGATGATGGGGCCGGCGGGTGGCCAACCGGTGCTGGCACAGATGGTCGACACGTTTGAGCGCCTGGGCAACTCGGTGATCGCGGTGCAGGAAGTACCACTGGACCATGTACGCCGTTATGGCATCGTGGCGGGTGACGCCGATGGCGAGCGTTTGATCAAGGTGCGGGACATCGTGGAAAAACCGCAGCCTGAAAAAGCCCCTTCACGCATGGGCGTGGCTGGCCGCTACATCCTGACGCCAGCGATTTTTGAGCAGATTCGTCAGCAGTCACGCGGCGCCGGCGGCGAGTTGCAATTGACCGACGGCATTGCCGGCCTGCTCAAGCACGAGACCGTGCATGCCTTTGAATACGCCGGCAAGCGCTACGACTGCGGCAGCAAGGAAGGGTTTCTGGAGGCGACCGTGGAACTGGCGCTGGCACACCCGGAAGTCGGCCCGCGTTTTCGCGACTACCTGCGGGCGCTGAAAGTCTGAAGGCCCGCCACCATTGACACCACGCTCGGCACCACCGGGCTTGCACGGCCTGCCGAGAGGGTCGTCGTCGCTGTAGACGCGGGCCCAGCCGACTTCAGCGGCGGCGCATCACGTGGATGAAGTCCTTGCCTTCGGTGGTCTGTTCCAGCAGTTCGTTGCCGGTCTGCTTGGCAAACGCCACGAAGTCACGCACGGAACCCGCATCGGTGGCAATCACCTTGAGCGTCTGGCCACTTTGCATCTCCGCCAAGGCTTTTTTGGCCTTGAGGATGGGCAAGGGACAGTTCAAGCCGCGGGTGTCGATTTCTCGGTCAATATTCATCGGGATTCCTTCACTACCCCCGATTCTAAGTAAATTCCGGCCAGCGTTCAGGTCACCACCATGGCCTGGCTGCCGGGACCGGTGAAAACGACCCGCCCGCCTTCATCCAGCGAAAAGACCCCGGCATCAAAGGTACGCCGAAGATGTCGCGTTTGCTTGCCAAACATGAGATCGACGGCACCCGCCACGCCCAAGCTCACTTCGACCCGGGCACCTTCGATCAGCGCCAACTCTTTTTCGAGTTCGGTTTTCTTCTGCAGTGACTGCGCCCAGGCCTGCACCGCATGTTGCCAGGACGCCTTGGCGCGTGCGAGCATCTCCTTCTTGTCCGGCTGCTGGGTCAGGTGATGGACCAGCTTCTTCAGGTTTTCCTGTTCCGCCCCCTGCTTCTCAATCAACTTCGCCAACTCGTTGTGCTCCGCCTCCAACGCAGGATTCACCCCCACCTGCACCGTCGTCAGACTGCTGCTGGCAGCGCCCAGCAAAGGCGTTTGAACCAGAAGCATGGCCCGGGCCGAACCGCCGACCAGGCGCCCGCGCTGGGGTGACTTGAGGCCGACCATGATCTGGTTGAGTGCTTGCAGATCGCTTTGCAGGACCATGTCCTCAATGGCAATGACCGTGCCAGCATAGATCTGGGAGTTTTCGACAAAGCGCGCCGACACCGAGCCGGCCGCCCGCACCTTGGCATGGGCAATGATGCCGGCTCCCACCTGGATATTGCCGCCGGCATCCAGCTCCCCGCCCTCGACAATACCGGCCACAATGATGTCGCCCGTGACATGCATCTTCATGCCCGACAGGACGTCCCCCTCGACCTGTACCGAGCCGTCAAAGGAAATATTGCCGGACTCCAGGTTGACGTTCTTGATCTTGACGACCTGCTCGACCGAAACCCCATCTTCCAGCCGCACCGGTTGTCCCTTGACGGCGGCGATCAACACATTGGGGTCCTCGCCGGAGATGGAAACACCTTTCAGATTGGCGGTAAATGGACGATCGTGCCCTGGCGTGGCCCGCAGGGTGGTACCGCGCACATCGTGCCCGTCCACACCGGCGGTGGCGGGAATGCGCCGCATCAGTGAAACGCCCTCATCGACCACCGGGATGTCGCCCAGTTCGCGAAAATCCACCAAGCCCTGCTCGTTCGGTTTCGGCACCCGATCGCGTGCAACGTCGATCAGCATCTCAAACTTCGTGTCATCCCCCTTCACCGGCTCCACGCTGGCAGCAGCCACGACACGCACGGGAACCAGCGTGCCGCAGGCCTGCCGCAAGGTTGGCTCGTCGATGCCGAACATCACGCCGGCTTCGCCCAGGGCCTTGACGATGTCGTCCGGCGTCACCGCTTTGCCGCCAAACGCCGGCAGCAGATCGACCCAGACAGAGGAAAAATCCTTGGCGATATCGAGGGCAAAGCTGCCATCGCGCCGCTCACCCACCGTCATATCAAACTCGATGCTGTCCGTATTGCAACGCGTCACCAGCGTCGCAAGGACGTCGTCGAACAGGAACCAATTGCCGTAGCCAGCCTGTTGCAACAACTCGCGCAGCGTCTGCTCATCCAGTGGCGGACGGTCAGGTGCGGGCTGGTTATGCACCAGCAACTTGCCTTCGGCTTCAGAAACAAGCAACCACGGAAAGCTCGACATCAGCACATCCCTTTATCAATACAACGCCCACAACGTCTCGGCGTCACTCGACACCAGATGCAAATTAGTTCAATTGACGGAATATAACCCCACGCTTATAGGGGGAAACCCTGGCTTACTTTCATTCTTGTGGGCTCTGTATGGCCGTGATATCCGGCTTGCGTGACCAGTCCATGAACTGGGGCGCATGACCACGCGACTTCAGCCAGTCCGCCAGGGCATGGCCGGTTCCACCCGGCCAGCACTTCACGGTTTGCGGCGAAAAAAGCCGGTAGTCCAGCAGCTCGGGCGACAGACGCACGTCGCCCTCACACCGCGCATGGTAGGCAATGATGATCTGGTTCATGCGCTGGAAATCGTAAACACCGATGAGGTTCAACTCACGGGCCACCAGGCTGGTTTCCTCCTGGATTTCGCGCCTGATGCCGTCTTGCGGTGTCTCACCCGCCTCCATGAAGCCGGTGATGAGCGCATACATCTTGCCTTCCCAGGCCGCGTTGCGTGCCAGCAGGATCTGCCCCTGGTACTCGATCACCGCCGCCAGCACCGGGGTCGGGTTGTTCCAGTGCGTGAAGCCACAGGCTACACAGCGCAGCCGCTGTTTCTCGCCCCCGTCCTCCAGTTGCGCCAGCCACGCCAGGGGCGTGGCACATTGGGGACAGAAGCGGAACGCCGAACTCATCCAGCCCGCAGGTTCAAGCCGGAAAAACGCCGGTAGAGAGGTAGCGGTCACCCCGGTCGCAAACGATGAACACGATGGTGGCATTCTGTTCGCGCTTGGCGATTTCCTGCGCCACCCAGCAGGCGCCGGCCGCCGAGATGCCGGCAAAAATGCCTTCCTCGCGCGCCAGGCGGCGGCACATCTCCTCGGCATCGGATTGGCTGACGTACACCAACTCATCCACCAGCGAGGCGTCGTAGATTTTCGGCAGGTATTCCTGCGGCCACTTGCGGATGCCCGGAATGCGCGAGCCTTCGCTGGGCTGGGCACCGATGATTTTGATCTTCGGGTTCTTTTCCTTCAGGAAGCGCGCTACCCCGGTGATGGTGCCGGTGGTGCCCATGGCACTGACGAAATGCGTGATGCGCCCGCCGGTCTGCTCCCAGATTTCGGGGCCGGTGGTCTCGTAATGGATACGCGGGTTGTCGACGTTGGCAAACTGGTCCAGCACCCGCCCCTTGCCGCTTCGCTCCATCTGATCGGCCAGATCGCGGGCGTACTCCATGCCGCCGGATTTGGGCGTGAGAATCAGTTCGGCGCCAAAAGCCTTCATGGTCTGGGCCCGCTCGACAGAGAGATCCTCCGGCATGATCAGCACCATGCGGTAGCCCTTGATGGCCGCCGCCATGGCCAGCGCAATGCCGGTGTTGCCCGAGGTCGCCTCGATCAGCGTGTCACCGGGCTTGATCTCGCCGCGCTCCTCGGCGCGCTGGATCATGGACAGGGCGGGCCGGTCCTTGACCGAACCGGCCGGGTTATTGCCCTCGAGCTTGCCCAGAATCACGTTACCGCGGGCGGCATTGTCGGCCGCGCCAATCCGTTGCAAGGCCGCCACGGGGGTCTTGCCGATCGCATCTTCAATGGTTGGATACTTCATGGTCCACACTGTGCCATAATTTCGGTCTTCGCTTCTTGCTAGCCCGGGTGGTGAAATTGGTAGACGCAGGGGACTCAAAATCCCCCGCCGCAAGGCGTGCCGGTTCGATTCCGGCCCCGGGCACCACGGTTTCTTGCTACGAAAAATGTAGCTTATTGGCGCAAAAACGGAAACCATAGGCGCAAAGAATTCGCCTAATAGGCCTTTCTGAATCGGCTACCTGTTCTATGCAGGGCCCCTGGCTCCGAAGGTGACCAGGGCATTTCAGTTGTTCGAGACGATCTTCCAAAAAAGATCATCAAGTCGCTCAGGGTCCTCTGTTTCACACTCCCAGATCGTCAGTACAGTCCAGCCCATGTTGGACAACTGCTCTCGAACGAACTTGTCTCGCTCAACGTTGGCCGCGAATTTCCTGCTCCAGAAGCTGATGTTGCTCGCCGGGGTAGTGGCGTACTTGCACATAGGGTGACGGTGCCAGAAGCAGCCGTGAACAAACAATGCCACCCGGCTCCCAGGAAACACTAAGTCTGGTCTGCCCGGCAGCACTCGATCATGGAGCCGATAACGCAAACCGGCGGCGTGAAGGTATTGGCGGACATACATTTCCGGCCGGGTGTCGACGCCCTTGATGGCGGACATCATCCGGGACCGGGTAGCGGCATTGACCACATCAACCATTATTTTGATTTCTTGGCTTCGAAGCAGGATATTTTGGTACGCTCACTATATAGGCAAAAAAATACCTGGCTATCGCGACACGACTGAGAACCAAGATGAGCAAACGCAAATTCACCTCCCTTCCCGCTGCAGTAGTGAAGGCAAAGCATGACCGGATTTTGGCGGGCCATGCGCCTAGAACCCTGGATCTCTTCGCCGGCTGCGGGGGGCTGTCCCTCGGTTTCGATGCCGCTGGATTCAAGACGATAGGGGCCGTGGAGTTCGATCCAGACGCGGCGCGATCGCACGCAATTAACTTCCTGTCAGAGCTGCCGCACGATTTGTTCGAGACGCACGCGCAGGCGAAGGACATCACGAAGATCGAACCGGGCGATTTGCTGGAGAGTTTCGGTTACGCTGGCCCCGCCGAGAACCACGTGGACGTAATCATTGGCGGACCGCCGTGCCAAGCATTCGCGCGCGTCGGACGGGCCAAGCTGCGAGAGGTTGCCGATCATCCGGAAGCGTTCTTGAAAGACGCCAGGGGCAATTTGTATTTGCGGTACTTGCACTACGTCGACAAGCTCAAGCCGATCGCAATTCTGATGGAGAACGTGCCGGACGTCCTCAACTACGGCGGGCACAACATTGCTGAGGAAACCTGCGAATTGTTGACGGACATGGGTTATCGATGTGGATACACCCTCCTCAACTCGGTTTTTTATGGTGCTCCACAGATGCGAGAACGCATGTTCCTGGTGGCAGTGGCGGGCTCAATTGCCAATCGAATTCGATTCCCCAAGCCAACTCACTGGATAAACATGCCGCGTGGCTACGAAGGGACCCGACAGGTTGCTTTGCAGACAGTGAAGCGAGACCTATTTAACGGCGATCAGTTCTTTATCGAACCGCCGAAGGCAGACCCATCGAAGTGCTTGCCTGCGGTAACAGCACAGGATGCACTGGGAGATTTGCCAGCGATTACCGATCACCTGGAAGGCAAGCTGAAGAAAGGCGCGCGCAGGTTTGAGACGCTGATCAGCTATCCGAAGGGCCGCCTCAATACCTATGCAAAGATGATGCGTTCATGGCCCGGCTTCGAAAACACCGACGGAATCAAAGATCATGTAATCCGCTACCTTCCGCGTGACTACGCGATTTTTCAACGGATGAACCCGGGTGATCAGTATCCGGAGGCATACGCTCATGCCGTGGAGCTTTTCAATGAGCGGATAGCCGCTCGGCGGTCGAAAACCGGCAAGGCGCTGGGGGAGAGATCCAGGGAATACAAGGAACTATGGGCGGCCACAGTTCCTCCTTATGATGCAAGCAAGTTTCCGAACAAATGGCGGAAGATGGAAGCTGATGCGCCGGCGCGCACGCTTATGGCCCATTTAGGAAAGGACGGATATTCACATATCCACTACGACAGCGCCCAAGCCCGGACAATTTCCGTGCGCGAAGCAGCTCGGTTGCAGTCATTTCCTGATGGATTCGTTCTGTCTGGCTCGATGAATCCTGCGTTCAAACAAATTGGCAATGCTGTACCTGCCTTGCTGGCCAAGGCGATTGCATCGAACCTGTATCAACTATTAAGGGAGAATCATGTTGAGAAAGCTGGCGCTCAAGAAACTGAAGGGGTCTGATCTCTCTTTTTTCAAGTCCTACCTCTCGGAACACCCGCAAACCAAGCAAAAGGCATTCAACCTCGACACCAAAATCATCGAGGAAAACTTCTTTCCCGCCATCAAGAAGCAACTGGAACCGCGAGAGAAGAAGTCAGCGCATGTCGACCTAATTCTGTTTGGTCCGGGTGGCGAACCTGCCTACTCGCTTGCGAGAAAGATCAAGATCGATGCCAAGAATTTGCGTCTTAACGGGGAGTTGATTCACGACCCGGATGATCAGCCAGGTCGATTTGATGATCTGCAACCTGGGGACTTCGCCCTGTTCGAGTTTGGGGGTTTCCCTCTGCCGGAGACCGTCAAGATTGTCTTGATTTCAGCCCGCAAGCATGCAGATGCCACGCTACATGCCGAATGCGTGAAGAAGCTGCCTTTGGATACGGATTCCATGTGCGTATTACTGGACAGCGATCTGCAGGCCATCATCAATGCGGCATCGCCGGCCCCTCATCATCCGATTTGCGACTGGCTGGATCCGACGCTCCTGGAGCAGTTGGGGGCTGGTGATACAAACGCCGTGTTGACTGTCATCAAGCGCAGGCCAAGCCGAGGAATCAGCGCCGTTGATTTGAAAGCTGCGAAGGAATCTGCAGTCAGAACTGGTGAATTGGGCGAAGAGCTTTTAAACGGATTCTTTGATGCAGGCTCGATTTCAAATCTGGCCTCTCACAAATGGATGTCCCAGGAGAATGCGATTTCGCCCTATGACTTCATGTTGACAATGAAAGGTGGCGAGATCAGACATGCAGATGCGAAAAGCACGAGTGGCGACTTCGGTGCCCCAATCTATTTATCAATGGCAGAAATTCGCCACGCGGTGAATAGTGATGTGCCCTACGACATCTACAGGCTCTACAACGTGAAGGAGTCTGGCGCACAGTTGCGAATTGCACGCGATATCAAGGCAAGGCTTATTCCGCTCCTGGATAGTTTGACAGGTGTCCCCGATGGCGTGAGCGTTGATTCGCTATCTTTCAAACCAGATTTCTTTGACTTCAGCGCAAATGTCGAAGCAATCGCTGGTGATGATGCGTAGCTTTATCACAGGCGGCAAGGGGACCGGCAAAGCCGGGGCTAGCGCGTCCAGCGCGCAGCCTCGCCGAGCTCCAGGCTCGGCGATCGGGTGGAGCCGCTGAACACGCGCAGTGCCAACGCCCCACCGGGGCGACCGACAGGTCGCGGCGCAGCCGGCGGGCCTAAGCGAGGCAGGCCCCAGCCTGCCGGTGTTTTCAGCGGAGGGTGAAACCCTCGCCCCCGGCGAAGCAGGGGAACTCGCGCTGCGCCCAAAGGGCGCGCGCCAGCGCAGGGTCGAACGCCAGTTCGAAGGTGATCGCGTAGCGGTCACCGTCCCGCAGGGCGGGTTCCCCTGCTTGGCAGGGGGGCGCGCAAGGTCCGAAGGTCCGCTGCAGCGAACGCAGTAAGCGAAAGGCAAGGATTTGTAGGACACGAAGCGTTCAGCTTCGTGAGGAAATCGGCGCCACGACAGGGGCCGAGCGGAGCGAGAGATTTCCGGTCGTTCAAATCTGCGCAGCAGCGCAGTTGCGTAGTGCATGGCAAAAAACGGCGCACGTTTTTTGACAGCTGCTAACGGTCGATTGCAACATCAGATCAGATAGATCTGTACCAGGTGCAATATGACCATCGACAACATGGCGGCCATGCCAAACGGGATTGCAGCGAAGCGGGCAGCAGCCTTGCAAAAGGCCCTGACTGAACGCAGCAAGATGACCATTTCCTCTGCGGAGCGTCACGAGGAGAAGGTTATCGAGGCGCTGACTTGGCTGCTGGTCTGGGGCATGTCCTCCAGCGAAATTCTGTGCCTAGCCGTTGGCTCGAAGAACCGGCGCTTCCTGGCCTCATTGACCAAAGCGCGGTTGGCCAAGGTGGTTCGAGTCATGGGCAATACGTATTACATGCTGACCGTGAACGGCAAACAGTACCTCTCCATGTTCTTGGAGCCCGATAATCCAACCCTCGCCCTCTCAATCGTTCGCACTCCTCACCTTTGGGCCTGGGAGCACTCGCGGTGGTGTCAAGCCGTGACGGCCGCCAAGATATCTGAGGCGAAAAAAGCTGGTCAGACGGTCCTGTGGCAGGGCGACCGACAGCTAAAACAACGCTTCAACCATAGCGGCGAGAAGGCACCCGACGCGCTTGTGCAAGTGGACGGCACCCGGCGAACCTACATCGAAATCGAGAACACCCAAAAGAAGCGAACGGAGATCGAGGTCATGCTCGCCTGCCTGTGCCAGCTTCTCGAAAAGGATACAGCGGCAAAGGCCGAAATCCATATTGATGAAGGCATCTCGAAGCCATACGATCACTACCTGAACCTGTGGCGCAGCAGTAAACAGTGGACGGATTGGGCGCGGGCGGCGGATGGGAAGAGTTGGTACCAAAGCGGCGTGTATGACTGTTCCCCCGCCAGACTCAACGCATTGACTCGCATTCAGCTTGTAAAGTCCTGATCAGGATTTTTATACACGCCTGTCGAGCATTTCGACTACAAATGAAGCGAGGGGCGATTGCCCTGGAGGTTCCGGCCCGAAAGGGCTGGAACGATAAATGGGTCCCCCCGGCCGCAAGGCCGGGGGGATTTCTTTTGCCCATGAGAAAGACCTGCCGCACCGACTGAAGCGGCAATCGGGGAATGTGGCAGGAAGCGCTGCCTGAACGCAGACTTTTATTCCTCTTGTCCTCGGAGCAGGGTGAGAAGCTGATGCACTTTTGGCAAACTCACAGCATCACGGGTTAATGCGCTTACACGCCCACTTGCATGAATGGGTTGAGTAGCTGCTGCCAGCCATCGGTGTTTTCCCTTCCGCTGAAAATTCCACAATGTCGGGGATGACGTTCAGATGGCACCCGCCCATGAGGGAAACGCCATTGGTCTCGTGGGAAGTCAGCTGACACATCTCAAAGGTTCGCTCAAACTCTCCACGTGGTATCGAAACGACGCACAACGTGCCAGGTTCTAGCGCCTTACCTTTGAGCCTGGTTCGCTTGCCGGTTTTGAAGTTATTTAGGTACGCATCACACGTTTCGTAATTCGAGCTCAGTGCCACTTCCGAATAGTCCTTCATCGATGGCCCCGCAAACGTCGCTGTTGCAGCCAGCAAAAGACTCCAAGCGATTACTTTTTTCATAAATGTTGTCTCCGTTGTTTTTGGCGAGTGCGATTCTAATATCGATCAGAGGATGCGGACGCGTTGCCCGGCTCAATTGCAAGGTGCAATTGTCCGCTCGGGCACATTTCGCCTGTAGCTTTAAAGCCAGATTTTGAGAAAAACTAATCGGGCCACACCGCCTGGCTTGCTTACAAGTGAATCAACCCTCACTTAGCTACGGGAGCAATGGCGTCACAAAACGTGTGACTGAAGCGTTCGCCAGGACGTGGTGGATTCTTGATTAGCTTCAGCTCAAACCCAAGGTCTCGCAATTGCTGGATAGCGCACACCAGCCATGCATTCGCTGGCATTTCCATTGCGGCTTGGTCTTTCTTTCGCCACTCCATCACACTGACTACTTCGTTGGATCGACTCACATGATCGGCTAAGCGGTCGATCGCTTTCTGCTCGGGGGACTGGGACATTTCTTCCTCTCAATCGTTTTGCGCCACCAAGTGGCAGTACCGCTTTACTGTTGCCAGTGAAACCCCAAAATGCCGGGATGTTTCGCCGATGCTGGCCTGATTCTGAGATCTCCATGCAGCGATCTCAGCAGGGTTCTTCGACAGTGGCCGTCCCATTGAAGTTTTGCCGCGGTGGGTTTTTCCTGTCGCCTGAAGTGACTGCTGGGCGAGCTTCCGCCCAGCCGCCGTACGTTCCGCGATGCGTACTCGCTCCATATCGGCAACTTGTGCCAATACGGCCAGTATCAGTTCCCCCACACCGGCCGCGATTCGTCCCAGCCCGTGAACTTCAACGGCGATCCCCTTTTGGATCAACTTGCGCACAGTGCTCTGGATATCAAGCGCGTCGCGCCCCAGCCGATCCACGGCGTACACAAACAGGGTGTCACCCTGTCGCACGAATTTCATGAGATCGCCAAAGCCTGGCCGGTTCTCTGCAAGCACACTTCCACTGACGCTCTCGTCGACGAATTCGTTGTCGAACTCGCCGCCCAGCGCAAAGCGTTGTGACTCGATCGATTGATCGACGGTGCTGACTCTGTAATACGCAATCTTTGACATATCAATTGGCTCAGAACATATGGGGTAATTGTTGGCTTGGCTCTGAACTCATTTCTGAATCTTTAGAGCCAAGTTTGGGCTGCTATTTTGTGTGGCTCAGAACTTGAAACTATTGCGCCAGGGTCAAGCCCCATCGCCTGCCAGCAATCCTTTCTGCTGGAGCCAGTCTTGAACCTGTTGCGGCTCGAACCTCTCTTTCAGTCCGCCAAACGATCGCTCCATCAGGGCAACCAGTTTGCGAGGGCAAGCATTGCAATGGATCATGAATGCCACGAAGGAGCCGGCACTAGCGGCCGCTGTGCGCAGCGCTTTGTCGAGAGAGAGAAAATTCTCGATCGATTTGGTTTTTATCGTGACAGGGACAACTTCAGGATTGGGATAGGCCCGGCCAAGGGCCGGGTAAGCTCCAATGAAGTACGGCGCCGGATTGACCAAAACGTCCAAAGGGATGAGCCGTTTGATCGCGCGGAGCTCCACCTCCACTCTGATCCACTCAGAAGCAGTGTCGCCCAGCATTCGGCCTTTCTCGTAGATTCGGACCATCAATCCGCCTTTGCGCGTCCCGACTGAGATCGTGTCCCCGCTGTCGTCGTTGTTGATGTGCTCAACCATCTTCGGATTGCGCCCCGCGCGACAGAACTCACCGTTGAGGTATTGCTTGCGGAACGAATCCAACGATGCGTGGCCTTTGAGGTCATCCAGCGTCACATCTACGCGAGACACCTTCCCCTCCCGAGCCTCCAAAAAGTCCCGGATCAGACCAAACCCCGCCTTTGTCACCTTTGCACAGCCCTTGGATGCGAACTGCACATAGACGCGGCCCAACTGAGAATCCCCACCCCAAGCCACGACCGCTAACTGGCGAGCCTTGCTACCACGGACAAGGAACGCAGTTGCGGAGTGCGTCCAGCCATACAGCCCTCGACCGGGTCGAAATTCGATTCTGATTTGGCCATGGATTTCGCCTTCCTCAAGGACGGCCATCGTGAGTAGAGCCTCGCACTCTGCATGCACGTCCCCACGCGGTTTGAATGTGATGCAGACATAGTCGATAAAGATCTCGAAGCGCCTCTCATTCGCTGGTGGCGAGGTCATCTCTGACATCTGCGGGGCGGCGGACTTTCCCCCCGTAGGTTTACTGCACGGGCCTGACTGGCGTCGATTGGGCGAGCTGCTGGCCTTGCAGACGGTTTTCTGGTGCTTCATGTGATCGATGAATTGAAGTTGGACACATGAAGACGATATTTCTGCGCCCCTAAGCGCCGCACATTAGAAGCAGGGAGGAAAGGCCTCTATTCCTGCCGGAGACTGCAAAGGGCGGGGGTGGTTTTCTGGTATTCGCGCGTATGCCAATGGGCCCGAAACCTGGGAAGAAATCGGTCTGCTAGATGCTTTTTTTGCCGCGCAGCAAAAACCCTCAAACTTATGTGGAAATAAAACGGTGCACGGGTGCACCCTCGCTGCAAATTTTCAAAGATTTTTTATTGCCTATTTATTGGGCAATAAGAAGTGGGCACTCATAAACAAGAGCGAGAAATCGGTCACAAAGAAGTGTGATTTCATGCGGCCGCGAAAGTCTTCGCCAAAGCCTTCCCGAAAGGCTTTCGGCAAGGCTTTCGGGAAGGCTTTCTATCAATGAAAATGACATGAATGGCTTGCCTTCTGCTTCGAAACGGCTTTGAAAATTCATCTTCTGGATTTAAGATTTCTGGGACGGTATCGACTTGTTTTTCTACGCCTGTGAGTACGAATTCATTCCTGAACACTGACGAGATCGCACACCTGACCGGTGCGCATAGACCGATAAAGCAAGCCAACTGGCTTGCTAAACGAGGCATCCCATTCCTATTGGAGGGTCGGAGCCGCGTCGTCGTTTATCACTCACATGTTCTGGCGATGATGGAGGGTAAGGCTAGCCCTCGTTCGTCTGGCCCCATCTGGGAGTCAAAGTTTTTCAATGCCAAAATACAGTAAATATCCTCGCCTTCGCCCCAAAACCTACAAAGGGAAATCCGGCCAAGTGTGGACGTATTACGTCTACGACATGCGGTCGACAGGTAAGCCGGACATACGCTTGGGCACTGACTATTCCAAAGCGATCAGCTTATGGAAGAAACTCAACAATGGCGAACGGCTCGTGTCGGGAACATTGAAAGAGGCATTTGACCTTTGGCGTGTTGAGGAATTGCCTAAATACGAAAGCAAAGAAACGCGAACGGGATACGCCAAAAATCTCCGCAGGATTGATCCTGTCTTCGGTCAAATGACTTGGGAGGAGATAACACTTCCCCTTCTTAAGAAGTACCTAAGACTTCGGAAGGCTAAAGTGCAAGGCAACCGTGAAATGTCCCTGCTTCAACTTATTTGGTCATATGCCAAGGAAGAAGGACTGACCCAAATGCATTGGCCTGCCGCTGGGGTCAAGGGATGGAAAAACGAAGAGTCCCCGCGAGAAATTGAAGTGACTGACGAACTGTTTGATGCAGTGTATTCAGAGGCCGACGCAATTTTGAAAGACTGTATGGACGTTGCAAGTGCAACGGGGATGAGGTTGAAAAACGTTGTCGCTCTCACCATGCCAAATGACGGGATGCTGAAATTTAGGTCTATCAAGACAGGAAAATTGGGGTACTTTGAGGTTGCCCAGTCAAGCGTACTTTCTACTCTCGTGCAACGCCGCGAAGGGATGAAGACTCACTCGGTGATGCTGATAACCACGCCAACCGGGCGGGCTGTGTCGCTAGGGATGCTTCGGCATAGGTATGACAACGCCCGAAAAAAGGCTGCAGAGAAAGCTGAAAAATCAAATAACAAGGAACTTGCTGCCGAGATTCGGGGCATGTTCCTTCGTGACATGAGAAGCCGTGCTGCCGATCTTGCAGTTGATGACGACGAAGCCAGCAAACTGCTTCAGCATAGCAGCGTAGCGATAACCAAAAAGCACTACCGAAAGAAAGCGACCAAGCTTAAGGCTGTCCGATAGGACTGGGCATCTTCACTACGGTCCGGTGTCTGGGTTGTCAGTCAAGAGCTTCAATACGAACACTCTCAAGCGCCTCTTGCATATTCCCCGTAGTCAACTCGATTTGCTGAATAAGTACATCCTGCACGCCAAGGGCGCCAGCATGTTCGTCCGCGAAGTGATTCAACGTCATCGCCTTGCGCAGTTCCTGCAAGCACTTTCCATCGATATTGAGTTTGTCTGATGCAACGGCCTTAAAAAACTTCTGGCTGTTCAAGAACCTCGGTAGCGATGAACATGCTTTCTCAAAGCGTCCAAGCTTTGAAATGATTTCATGTCCCTTAGCGTCATTTCTTTCTGTAGTGTGGTACTCAATCACCAACGTTTCCAGGTTGGCCAAGTCATCTCTTAAATCCCGCACGTATTCTCTAATTTGCTTCCTTCGCTCGCGATTTGCCTGAGCCTTGTTCACCACATACCAACCAACAACTACCATCACAGCAGAAACGAGGCTTGGCAGTATTGGGGCGAACATATCAGGGGGAGATGTCGGGGGGCATGGCACCGCCTCTTTTATCACCACGCAAACAGGCGTGCTTGAAGAAGATAAAGGCATGGGGGGTGGTTGCTTCGAGTCCTGCGCAGATGCAGCGGCTATGGCCCCACTGCTAGAAGCAACGGGGTTACTAGCGGATCCGCTGGCAGGACGCACGGGTATTGATGCGGCTTCCGCGGGAGCCTGTACTTTTGTCACTTCACCGTTCATCTAGGGGTGGAAGCGTTTCCGGCTTTGGCTGTGCGAATATATTCATCCACGTCGAGCTGCCAACTCTTGATTGTGGTCTCAACGCGAAGTCTCCTCAACGCGTCATCGATATCAAGATTTAGCTCACGAACCACGCCGCCAAAAGCCTCTTCCAAAAAGCTGCTTCCGTACCCTCGCACGCCATCTAGTTCGACAATCACAGTCTTGCCCTGCCGCAAAGGCTCAACAAGGAATTTTTGACGAAATTCCTCGCCACTGAATGGTCCCAGTCGGATATACCGCGCCCCAGGCAGTTTTGTGAACTGCTTTGCCACATTGACCCGAATCGGTTCAACTTCTGTCATGACTAGCCTTCTATGGGGATTCGCTTTAAGGGGAGACTCCACCCCAATATAGTCCCGTTGATGGAATGACGCAATTTTAGCGTCTTGTGCCTTCCGACCGTTTCTTCCTTGGCCTTTCGGTACACATAACATCCCTTGTTGCTGATTGCGTAAAAGTCACCTTCACCGTGGTCATTTACGACGGCATGAGCGTTTCGCATCCCCCGCCCACGCTCATGTGCTCCTGTGCTGCTACGCCCATACTCCATAGCGGCCAATAAGGCGCGATTGTCTTCGCCTTTTGCGCGACGGAACATATGCATGAGTTTGCGCATCAATCCTTGTTCATTGGCCAAGGTTAGAGGTAGAGCTCGATTTACACCGATCCCCAAATCACAGACGACCACAAACAGTGTTTCATCTTTTACTTGCTGGAACACCCACCAGCCAGGATCTGTAGGCATCTTCCGCTTAACGTCCGGATGATCTTTGTATGCATGTTCAACACAGTTCCCCATTGACTCAATGATCCCTTGGTAAACAGGGTGCGTCGGCAGGCCAGTTACTGCCTCAATATCAGCCATGATCGGCTCAAGTGCAGTCGACTCTACATCTGTACGTGGCCCCTCTGCAATTCTCCAATGAACAACGTCTTCGCGGTTGAGCTCAAGCTCGATTGAAAGATTCAGCAAACGATCAATACCCGTTTGCTTCAGCACTTGCTGCGTTCTCTCGCTAGTTGGAGGTATCGCCTTTATTCGCAGACCCTTCACCTGCACCAGCCTCGACAGTTCAGCCTTAAAAAGCAAAGCAGCATCAACAACCATGCGCCGAACCCGACTCATATCTATGGTCAGCTCCGGCGGTTCAGCCATCCTAAGCTTGGACAGAAATTCGAAAAAATTATTGACGTCTGATCCATGCTGCCCCCCTTTTGCTGAGATCAATATGAAGTGGGAGGGAGCCTCAAGCGACTGACCGATCTGTGTCTTGGTCGTGCGTCGCTTGGCATATTTGAACCTTCTGGGCGAATCTTTGCGCCTCATGCGCATCACGTACGAGCTTTTCCAACACTGGTAACGCCGCTGTTTTTCGCTTGGTTTTTTCACTCTGCCCCCTTTTGAGCAAGTCTAGCCCGAGGTGGCCGACTTCTAAGTGATTTTTGAATTGCACCTGTTGTTAGGCTTTTCAAACTAGCTACCCCCTGCGACTGCCCCACAAAGCATTTACATGCTGCGCTTGGCGAGTCAAGGTAAATCATTGGCGCATAAACCACCCGTCACTTGAGGAAATGTTGCACTTTCGAAGCATTTTTTGCGCCTACGATCGGCCGCAAAGCCGCATGGTTAAGCCATTTCGCAGTGGGACTCAAAATCCCCCGCCGCAAGGCGTGCCGGTTCGATTCCGGCCCCGGGCACCAGCTTAGCTGGTACGAAAAAAGGTTCGCCTCAGGCCATCCTTACGCAGCGCGGGGTCTCCCGAGCAGCATTACACCGAATCACCCAAGCCTTCCCGTACTGTCGGATAGCGCAATTTCAGCCGCAATTCCCGCTTCAGGCGCGTGTTGTCCATGCGGCGCGACTCGCTCATGAAACTCAAAAGCATTAGCGGCAGCTGGTCCTGCGCGGTATTACGCGGCACACGTGGCGGGCGCGGCAAGCCATACAGGTCGGCGGCCAAGTCAAAATAGTCCCCCATCTTCAGCGCCGTGTCGTCATTGACGTTGTAAACGCGTTGCGGCTGGCCGCGCCACAGGGCGGCGATGCAGGCCCGCGCCAGATCATCGGCATGGATATGGTTGGTGTAGACATCATCTTCCTTCTGCAGCACCGGCGTGCCCTTGAGCAGGCGCTCGCGTGGCGTGCCACCGTCGCGGTCGGGCGCGTAAATGCCGGGAATGCGCAGGATGCTGGTGCGCGCCGCGGCGCTGCGGCCATAGAAGCGCACCGCCTGCTCGGCACCGACGCGCCGTTGACCACGCGGCGTGCGGGCCTTGGACGGTCGGGTTTCCGCGACCACGGCGCCGCCGCAATCGCCATAAACGCCACTGGTGGAGCCATACACCAGCATGGCCGGCGCCACTCTACGCCGCAAGGCCCGCAGCAATCCCTGAGTACGCGGGTCACCCGAGCCCTCACCTGGGGGTGGGACCAGATGCAGCACGCGTGTGGTCAGCCCTGCCAGCCGCCGCAAGGTGTCTGGTTGATCCAGATTACCGAGGAGCGGCGTGATACCGCGCGCGCGCAACTCGCTGGTGCGCGACGGGGATGAAGTCAGCGCCAGCACCCGCACCTTGTCGCCCAATTCACGCGCCACGCGCAACCCCACATCGCCACAACCGACGATGAGGATGCGCTCACGGCGAAAGCGTGCCGGCAACGCGCCAAGAGGGTTTTGGTTTGAAGGCAAAATTGGGACCCGTGAAATCAGATTCTTTCAAGGATAACGAAAAGATGTCGAGCAGTGAAAACGCCACCGTGTCACAAGGCAGCGCAATTTTCCAGGTGACCGTGCAACCGAGTGGCCGCAGCTTTAGCGTCAACCCCGATGAGGCGATTCTGGCCGCGGGCATCCGCCAAGGCATCGGCTTGCCCTACGGCTGCAAGGACGGCGCCTGCGGTTCGTGCAAATGCAAAAAAATCTCCGGCTCCGTGACCCATGGCCCGCACCAGAGCAAGGCCTTGAGCAACGAGGAGGAAGCCGCCGGTTTTGTGCTGACCTGCTGCGCCGTGCCGCACAGCGATGTGGTGCTGGAGTCGCGCCAGGTGACCGAGGCCGGCGCCTTCCCCGTGCGCAAGATGCCGGTACGCGTCAGCCTGATGGAGAAAAAGTCGCATGACGTGATGGTGATCCGGCTGCAACTGCCAGCCAACGACACCTTTGCCTTCCATGCCGGCCAGTACGTCGAGTTCCTGCTGCGCGACGGCGCCCGGCGCAGCTACTCCATGGCCAATGCGCCGCACCTCATCGCCGCACAACCCGAGGCGACGCCCCCGACCGGCCCGAGCATCGAGCTGCACATCCGCCACATGCCCGGCGGCAAGTTCACCGACCATGTGTTCGGCGCCATGAAGGAAAAGGAAATCCTGCGCATCGAAGGGCCCTTCGGCAGCTTCTTCCTGCGCGAGGACTCCAACAAGCCCATCGTGCTTCTGGCCTCGGGCACCGGCTTCGCGCCGATCAAGGCCATCGTCGAGCACATGCAGCACTTGAGGCTTACACGCCCGGTCACCCTGTACTGGGGTGGTCGCCGCCCGGCCGACCTTTACATGCACGACTGGGTGGAGCAGAAAGCGGCCGAGATGCCCAACCTGAGCTATGTGCCCGTCATCTCGGACGCCTTGCCCGAGGACCAATGGCATGGCAGAACCGGCTTCGTGCACAAAGCCGTGCTGCAGGACTTCCCCGACCTCTCAAGCCACCAGGTCTATGCCTGCGGCGCCCCGATCGTGGTGGATTCAGCGCGCAGCGAGTACACCGCGCAGGCCGGTCTGCCGGCGGATGAGTTCTTTGCTGACTCCTTCACCAGCGAGGCCGACAAGGCGCAGACCTGAGTGGCAGAACGCCAGACAAAGACATGCAGGGAATGGTCACGATTCGACTGCACCGGCTTTTCCTCATAATCAGGCGATGAACCACAGGCATCTCATCCTCTCGACGCTCTCCGCTTTCTTGCTCGCCGTAACGGGCATCACGGCACAGGCGCAAGGCCGGCCTATCCGCCTGATCGTGCCCTATGCCCCGGGTGGCCCCATCGACATCACCGCGCGCGCCCTGGCTGAACGCGTCAAGGATTCACTCGGGCCTGTGATCATCGAGAACCGTCCCGGCGCCGGCGGCAACATCGGCGCCGATGCGGTGGCCAAGGCCGCACCGGACGGCCTGACCATCGGCATCGCCGCCACCGCCACCCACGCGGTGAACCCCTGGCTCTACAGCCGCATGCCGTACAACGCCGCCACGGATTTCGCGCCCATCACGCAGATGCTGCGCGTGCCCAATGTGCTGGTGATGAATGCCGACACCGCCAAACGGCTGCACATTGACAACCTGCGCGACCTGATCGCCTACGCCAAGGCCAACCCGGGCAAGCTCAACTACGCGTCCGGCGGCAACGGCAGCGCCGGCCACCTGGCAGGCGAGATGTTCAAGGCACAAGCCGGCATCTTTGCCGTGCACATTCCCTACAACGGCGGCAATCCGGCACAACTGGCCCTGCTCAGCGGCCAGGTGGACTTCAACATCGACAACCTGGCCACCGCCGCGCCCAACATCCGTAGCGGCAAGCTCAAGGCGATTGCCGTCACCACGCTGAAGCGCTCGTCCGCCCTGCCGGACGTGCCGGCCATGGCCGACACGCTCAAGGGCTTTGCCATCGACACCTGGTGGGGCCTGGTGGCACCGGCCGCCACACCGAAAGACGTGATTGCGAAACTCAACCAGGCCTTCGTCGCTGCGCTCAAGGCGCCAGAGACTCTCACCCGCTTCGCCGCCCTGATGGCCGAGCCGGTACCGAGCACACCCGAGGCCTTCGGTGCCTTCATGAAGGGCGAGCTGGCGCGCTACGAGCGGGTGGTCAAGGCTTCGGGCGCCAAGGTCGATTGAGACTTCAAGCCTTTTCGGCTTCTCAAGCCGTGGTGACGGCGCGAGCAGCTATCAAATTCAAAGCTGAACGCCGAACTTGCGCAGCAGCGGCAGCATGGCCAGGTAGCAGCCGATGGTGGCGACACTGGCCAGCCCCAGGCTGAGCCAGAAGCCCAAGCCTTGGCGCAACAGCAGCGGCAGCAGCACGAACAGCGCCAGCGAAGGCAGCACCAACCAGAAGATCTGGCTCGACAGGCCGGCGATCTCGCTCGCTGGCGTGCCCTCCACATGCAGCCAGATGAAGGCCAGCAAGGACGTGAGCGGCAGCGAGGCGACCAATGCGGCAAAGCCCGAGCTGCGCTTGGCGATCTCGGTAATCGTCACGATGAGCAGGGCCGACAGCAAGACCTTGAGGGCGTAGTACAGCATGCTTAGCGCGGCAGTTGGTTGGAAACCTCGATCAGGTTGAGGTCAGGATCACGGAAGTAGACCGACAGGATCGGCCCCTGCGCGCCGGTGCGTTGCACCGGGCCTTCGCTCACGGCCACGCCGCAGGCGGCCAGGTGCTGCTGCACCTCGGCCAGCGGCAGCGAGGTGAGAAAGCACAGGTCGGCCGAGCCCGGCATCGGGCGTTGCGCCTTGGGCTCGAACTCGTGCCCGGCCTGGTGCAGGTTGATCTTCTGCACACCGAAGGCCAGCGCCTTGCGGCCGGCGCCGAAAGTGACCACCTCCATGCCGAGCACGCGCTGGTAGAAGGCGCATGTGACCTCGATGTCGGCCACGGTCAGCACCAGATGATCCAGGCTGTCGATCTTCATTCCGTCAAAGCTCCAGACTGTCGGCAATGGCCTTGATGCCGGCCTTGGCGCAGGACTCGTCAGCCTCGCCACCGGGTCCGCCGGAGACGCCGATGGCGCCCACCATCGTACCGCCGCCTTCGATCGGCAGGCCGCCACCGGCCGCCACGACACGCGGCACATGACGGATGCCGCTCATGGCCTTGCCGGGCTGGGTGTCCTTGCCGAACTCCAGCGTGGAGGTCTTGAAGCTGGCCGCGGTCCAGGCCTTGTCCATGGCCACGGTCGGCGTGTGCGGGCCGGCAAAGCGGTCGCGCAGCAGCACCTGCACCAGACCGTTGCGGTCGGTCACGGCCACCGCGATCTGGTAACCCTGCTTGCGGCAGGCCTCGAGCGCCACCTGGGCCGCCTTCAGCGCGGCCTCGGGCGTCAAGGTCTTGGTCTGGAACACGGCCTCCTGCGCCAGTGCACTCCCCGCCAGCCCCAGGGCAGCGAGCGTCAGAGTCAGTCGTTTCATGATATGTCCTTTCCATCGATGAGTGGAAAGCAGATGGTAGGCCATAGCGATGAAGTTGACCATGATGCTACGCTATTCGTCAGCGCTTGATTCGCCAACGATTGATGTGTGCGCTATTCGCCCAGGTAGGCCGCCCGCACCGCCGGGTCGTGCAGCAGCGTCTGCGCCGGGCCGCTGAGGGTGATCAGGCCCGACTCCATGACGTAACCGCGGTCGGCGATGGCCAGTGCGCGGCTGGCGTTCTGCTCCACCAGCAGGATGGTCACGCCCTGCGCCGCCACGTCGCGGATGACCTCGAAAATTTTGTCGACCATCACCGGCGCCAGCCCCATGGACGGCTCGTCCAGCAGCAGCAGCTTCGGACGACTCATGAGCGCGCGCGCCATGGCCAGCATCTGCTGCTCACCGCCGCTGAGCGTGCCGGCCAGTTGGCTGCGGCGCTCCTTCAAACGTGGGAACAGGGTGAACATCTTCTCGGTGTCGGCGGCAATTTCTGCTGTGTCGTCGCGGATGTAAGCCCCCATTTGCAGGTTCTCGGCAATGCTCATGCGCGTGAACACGCCGCGCCCTTCCGGCACCATGGCCAGGCCCTGACGCACCAGGCCCCAGGCGCCCTGGCCCCGGATACTGCGTCCCAGGTACTCAATCTCCCCCGTGCAGGACAGCGTCCCCGTGACGGCCTTCATGGTGGTGGTCTTGCCCGCGCCATTGGAACCAATCAGGCAGACCAGCTCGCCGGCACGTACCTCGAAGTCAATCCCCTTGACGGCCTGGATGCCGCCATAGGCCACCTGCAGGCCGCTGGCTTTCAACAAGGTCTTGGCGCTCATGCGGTTTGTCCTTCGCGCGCAGGGTGTGCCACCGCACCGCGCCCCAGGTAAGCTTCGATCACCAATTCGTTCTTCTGCACCTCGGCCGGGGTTCCTTGCGCGATCAGCTTGCCATGGTCGAGCACGGTAACGCGATCGCACAGGCCCATGACCAGCTTGACGTCGTGCTCGATCAGCAGCACCGTGCGGCCATCCCGGCGAATCTGATCAATGAGGGCCCGCAGCGCCACCTTTTCGGTGGCATTCATGCCGGCGGCCGGTTCGTCCAGCGCCAGCAACTGCGGCTCGGTCGCCAGGGCGCGCGCAATCTCCAGGCGGCGCTGGTCGCCATAACTCAGCGTGCGCGCCTTGTAGTCGGCGAGAGCGCCGATGCCCACATAGTCAAGCAGCTCCTGCGCGCGCTGGGCGATGGCCCTCTCTTCGGCCTTGAACGCGGAGGTGCGGAAGATCGCGCCGAGCAGGCCGGAGCGGGAACGGATGTGGCGCCCCACCATCACGTTCTCCAGCGCCGTCATGTCGGCAAATAAGCGGATGTTCTGGAAGGTGCGCGCGATGCCGGCCTTCGCCACCTCATGCACTGCCGTCGGCTGGTAGGGCTGGCCGGCCAACTCGAACGTGCCACTGTCGGGCGTGTACAAACCGGTGATGACGTTGAAGAAGGTGGTCTTGCCCGCGCCGTTGGGGCCGATCAGGCCATAGACCTGGCCGCGCTGGATGCGCAGGTGCACGTCACTCAGCGCCTGCAGGCCGCCAAAACGCTTGGAGACGCCGCTGACATGCAAAAGAGTGTCGTGCATGGCCCCCACGCTTGCCACTTCGTGTGCTGCGCTGCCCCCTGAGGCGGCTGAAGGCCGCGGCTCCGAGCCTGCCTGCGCAGGCTCGGACGGGCTGAAAAGGCGCTCGCCTCCGGCGTCGCCACGTTTCGCGCCTTGGGACGGCCCGGCGGCGCTCATTTGTGTGCCGCCTTGTTGCGCAAGGACTTGCCGTGCTCAGGCGCCGGCCACAGCCCGCGCGGGCGCAGCAGCATGATGCTGATCATGGCCAGTGCAATCAGCAACTGACGCAGGATCGCTGCATCCAAGCGCCCATCGGTCATGGCCTGCAACGGACCGGCCACATAGCGCAGCACCTCGGGCAGCGCCGACAGCAGCACCGCGCCCAAGATGACGCCGGGCAGGTGGCCGATGCCGCCCAGCACCACCATGGCCACGACCATCACCGACTCCATCAGGCTGAAGGACTCGGGCGAGATAAAGCCCTGGAAAGCGGCGAACATGGCGCCCGACACACCGCCGAAGGTGGCACCCATGCCGAAAGCCAGCAGCTTCATGTTGCGCGTGTTGATGCCCATGGCGCGGGCGGCGATTTCGTCCTCGCGGATCGCCATCCAGGCGCGGCCGATACGCGACAGCTCCAGCCGATGACAGATCACCACACTCACCACCACCAGCAGCAGGAACAGGTAGTAGTAGAGCGTGACCGAGGCCAACTCAAAACCACCGATGTTGAGCTTCTTGCCCAGGTCGAGACCAAAGAACTTGATCGAATCAATCTGGCCGATGCCTTTCGGGCCGTTGGTCAGGTTGACCGGCTGGTCCAGGTTATTGAGGAAGACGCGGATGATCTCGCCAAAGCCCAAGGTGACGATGGCCAGATAGTCACCGCGCAGGCGCAAGGTCGGTGCGCCCAGCAAAATGCCAAAGGCGCCGGCCAGCAGGGCCGCAAGGGGAATCACCAGCCACAGCGGCGTGTGCATGCCCTGCGGAAACAAGGCCGCGATCATGGGGAAGGTGTCGCTCAGGTGCGGCGAAGCCATGAGGCCAAACATGTAGGCGCCAATGGCAAAGAAGGCCACATAGCCGAGGTCCAGCAGACCAGCGTAGCCGACCACGATGTTCAGGCCGAGCGACAGCAGGACAAACAGCAACGCCATGTCGGCAATGCGCACCCAGGCGTTGCCGAAGCCTTGCAGCAGCAGCGGTAACACCAGCAAGCCGATGGCGGCGAGCAGGATGGCGATGAGTCGGTGTTGTGGTTTCATGCGCGGTCCGCCACGCGCTCACCCAAGAGACCCGAGGGCCGCAGCGTCAGCACCACGATCAGCACGATAAAGGCAAAGATGTCGGAGTAGTGACTGCCCAGCACGCCACCGGTCAGGTCGCCAATGTAGCCAGCGCCGATGGACTCGATCAGCCCCAGCAGGATGCCGCCGACCACGGCGCCGGCCAGGTTGCCGATGCCGCCGAACACGGCCGCCGTGAAAGCCTTGAGCCCGGGCAGAAAGCCCATGCTGTGCTGCACCGTGCCGTAGTTGGCGGCCCACATCACGCCGGCAATGGCCGCCAGCACGGCGCCGATGACGAAGGTGGCCGAAATCACACGATCCGGCTTGACGCCCATGAGTGCCGCCGCGCCCGGATTCTCGGCCGTGGCGCGCATGGCCCGCCCCAATTTGGTGGCATGCACCAGCCACATGAGGACAGCCAGACAGACTGCCGTCAACCCCAAAATCAGCAACTGCGTGGGCGTGATCACCGCCCCACCGACATTGATGGGCGTGCTCGGCAACAGCGTCGGGTAGGACTTGTAGTTGGGCTTCCAGATGATCATGGCCAGCGTCTGCAGCAGGATGGACATGCCGATGGCGGTGATCAGCGGCGCCAGCCGGGGCGCATTGCGCAGCGGCCGGTAGGCGATCTTCTCGATGCTGTAGTTGAGCGTGGCGGCCACCACGCAGGCGATCAGCATGGCCAGCAGCAGGATGAGCCAGCCCGGCGCACCCGGCAGGGCGCCCTGCATCAGGCCAATGACGCTCCAGCTGGTCAGTGCCCCCACCATCAGCACCTCGCCGTGGGCGAAGTTGATCAGGCCGATGATGCCGTACACCATGGTGTAGCCCAGCGCCACCAGCGCGTACATGCTGCCCAGCACCAGGCCGTTGATGATTTGCTGCAGGAGGATGTCCATTTATTACCAATCGCAAGGTCTGTGCCACCTGCGACGGGTCCCAATCATTTTTTAGTGTCGCTCTTGTTGTCGTTCAGCGCGCGCAGTGTACGCATCTTCTCGGCGATTTTGATCTCAAGACCGCGTTCCACGGGTCGGTAGAAACCCGGCTCGGCCATGCCGTCGGGCAGGTAGCGCTCGCCAGCAGCAAAACCGCCCTCTTCGTCATGGGCGTAGCGGTAACCCTTGCCGTAGTCGAGCTCCTTCATCAGCTTGGTCGGCGCATTGCGCAAATGCATGGGCACGGGGCGGGTACCGTCCCTCTTGATGTAGGCCTTGGCCTCGTTGAAGGCCTTGTAGACGGCATTGCTCTTTGGCGCCACCGCCAGGTACACCACGCACTCGGCCAGCGCCAGCTCACCCTCGGGTGAGCCGAGGCGCTCATAGACCTCGGCCGCATCGAGCGCCAGGCGCAACGCGCGCGGGTCGGCCAGGCCGATGTCTTCGCTCGCCATGCGGATCAGGCGACGCGCCATGTAACGCGGCTCGGCGCCGCCGTCGAGCATGCGCAAAAACCAGTACAACGAGGCATCGGGGTCGGAGCCGCGCACCGACTTGTGCAGCGCGCTGATGGTGTCGTAGAACTGCTCGCCGCCTTTGTCGTAGCGGCGCAGGCGCTCGCCTAAAGCTTTGAGCAGCCATGCTTCGGAGATCGTTTGCTGCTTCTGCTGCGTGGCCGCCACGGCCAGTGTCTCCAGCGTGTTGAGAAGGCGCCGGGCATCGCCATCGGCGTAGGCGATAAGCTTGTCGATGGCGACATCTTCGATCGGCGGCACGGCCTGGATCGCCAGCGCGCGGGCCACGATCTGCTTCAAGTCGTCTTCCGTCAACGACTGCAGCACATAGACCGCGGCACGCGACAGCAAGGCCGAGTTGACTTCGAATGACGGGTTTTCCGTGGTGGCACCGATGAAGGTGAACAGGCCGGACTCCACATGCGGCAAAAAAGCGTCCTGCTGGCTCTTGTTGAAGCGGTGCACCTCGTCGACGAAGACGATGGTGCGCCGGCCCTGGCCCAGGGCCACCTGCGCCTGCTCCACCGCCTCGCGGATGTCCTTGACACCGCCCAGCACCGCGCTGATGGTGATGAACTGCGCGTCAAAGGCATCGGCCATCAGGCGCGCGATCGTGGTCTTGCCCGTGCCCGGCGGACCCCAGAGGATGCAGCTGTGCGGCTGGCCCGATTCAAACGCAATGCGCAACGGCATGCCCTCGCCCAGCAGGTGCTGCTGGCCGATGACTTCGCCCAAGGTTTTGGGGCGCAGGCGCTCGGCCAGCGGCTGGTGGGTCGAGGCGATAGCGCTGTTCATGCTGGGAATTCTAGGGGCTTGACGATCATGCCGGCCCGCTTGCATTTGCAATATTTAGGATTAGGATGGGGTGGCTCAAGTTCATTGGACTTGAGTGGATACCTTGCATGCCACAGAACGCACGGCATCGAATGACTTCTTGCCCTTGTTCTTGGATCCATCAATTAACGATTCGCCTGACAACAGGCAACAGGAGGAACCCAAATGAACGCCATCAGGTTAACGGCCATTGTGCTGATCGTCGCCGGCGTCCTGGGCTTGGTGTATGGCAGTTTCAGCTTCACCAAGGCAACCCATGAGACCAAACTGGGACCGATCGAACTGTCGATCAAGGAAAAGGAAACCGTCAACATCCCGGTTTGGGCCGGTGTGGGAGCGATCGTGATAGGTGGTGCGCTCCTGCTTCTGGGTAGCAAGAAGGGCTAAGGACCCCGTCCCATGATGCGGGGAGGCTGGAGCGCCATGAGAATGCGGTGCCTTGCCTGGTGTGCCGTGATGGCGTTGGCATGCCCGCCTGGAATCGCCTTGGCCCAGGCCGCCTGCCCGGGAATTCATGTGAAGATTCTGGACATCAGAAACAGCGCAGGCGCTGTGGCCTGTGCGCTTTTCGAATCCTCTCTGGGTTTCCCCACGGAGTATTTGCACGCCGCCACCAACATCATGATCATCAAGGTTCGGGATCAGCAGGCACGCTGCGACTTTGAAGATATCCCGCCGGGAACGTATGCGCTTGCCGTCGTTCATGATGAAAACATGAACGGCAAACTCGACGTCAACTGGCTGGGAATTCCAATAGAAGGCTACGGTTTTTCAAACGACGCGAAAGCCCTGCTCGGCGCGCCTTCCTTCTCTGCCGCCAGCTTCCCGTACAACGGGCGCAATCTGGATCTGACGATCGGCTTGAATTACTGACGAATCACGTCCGCCCCCTTGGGCGGCTTGAACTGGAAGGCATCGAAGGACAGACGCGGGTTGACCTCGACCTTGCTGAAGCTCAGCACCGAGCGCTGGCCGAAGCTGTCGAGAATTTCCAAAACGGCAAGCTCGGGAGTTTTCTCAGCGCTGCGAAAGCCGACGCGAATCAACTGCAACTGGCCGTCCTTGGCTTTCGGCGTCGCCGCCACCCATTGCAGACCATCCTTATCCGGTGCGGATGCCAGGCTGAAATCGGCCTGCAGGGCGCGCAGATCGGGGGCGGCGGCAATCAGGGCCGCGGGCGTGGAGCCAAGCACCTGTGATTGCTTGCGAGCGGTGACCTGATTGAGGTCCACGTCATACAGCCACAAGGTCTGGCCGTCGGCCACGATGCTTTGCTCAAAGGGCTTGCGGTAGATGAACTTGAAGCGGTTGGGCCGGGAGAACTCGAAGGTCCCGCTCGACGTCTTGCTCCGCACGCTCTGACCTTCGCGCGCCGGTGTGGTGACGACCTGGGTGAAATCGGCACGGCCGCTGCTGACCGTCTTGACGAAAACCTCAAGACTTTCCAGGCCATCCGCCTGGGCTGACAGTGAAAGAACGGTGGCAAAAAATAGAGCTAGAACCTGTTTCAAAATAATCACTCCGCCCGTGCGGGCACCAGAATTTCACGCTGACCGTTGCTGCTCATGGAACTGACCAAGCCCGCCTTTTCCATGTCTTCCACCAGTCGCGCCGCGCGGTTGTAGCCAATCTTGAGGTGGCGCTGCACCAGCGAGATGCTGGCCTTGCGGTTCTTCAGCACCACTTCCACCGCTTGGTCGTACATGGGGTCCTTCTCGCCACCGCCACCGGCTTCGCCGCTCAGTCCGTCCTCGCCATCGACGGTGCCGCCTTCAAGCACGCCTTCGATGTAATCCGGCTGGCCCTGGCTCTTGAGGTATTTCACCACGCGGTGAACTTCCTCGTCACTGACAAAGGCACCATGGACACGGATCGGCAGGCCGGTGCCGCTGGGCATGTAGAGCATGTCGCCCATGCCCAAGAGCGCCTCGGCGCCCATCTGGTCCAGGATGGTGCGGCTGTCGATCTTGCTGCTGACCTGGAAGGCGATGCGGGTCGGGATGTTGGCCTTGATCAGGCCGGTGATCACATCGACGCTGGGGCGCTGGGTGGCCAGAATCAAATGAATGCCGGCGGCGCGCGCCTTCTGTGCCAGACGGGCAATCAGTTCTTCGATCTTCTTGCCCACCACCATCATCAGGTCAGCCAGCTCGTCGATCACCACCACGATGTGCGGCAGGCGATCGATCGGCTCCGGGGACTCGGGCGTCAGGCTGAACGGGTTGTAGATGAACTCGCCACGCGCCTTGGCTTCGTCGATCTTGTGGTTGTAGCCCGCCAGATTGCGCACGCCCATCTTGCTCATGAGCTTGTAGCGGCGCTCCATCTCGGCCACGCACCAGTTCAGGCCATGCGCGGCCTGCTTCATGTCGGTCACCACCGGTGCCAGCAAGTGCGGGATACCTTCGTAGACCGACATTTCCAGCATCTTGGGGTCGATCATCAGCAGACGCACATCGCGCGCCTCGGCCTTGTAGAGCAGGCTCAGAATCATGGCGTTGATACCGACCGACTTGCCCGAGCCGGTGGTACCGGCTACCAGCACGTGTGGCATCTTGGCCAGATCGGCCACCACCGGGTTGCCGATGATGTCTTTGCCCAAGCCCATGGTCAGCATGGACTTGGCCTCGTTGTAGACCTGTGAGCCCAAAATTTCCGACAGCTTGATGGACTGGCGCTTGGCGTTGGGCAACTCCAGCGCCATGTAGTTCTTGCCGGGAATGGTTTCCACCACGCGGATCGAGACCAGGCTCAAGGAACGCGCCAGATCCTTGGCCAGACCGACGATCTGCGAGCCCTTCACCCCGGTGGCCGGCTCGATTTCGTAGCGCGTCACCACCGGGCCCGGCTGCGCCAGCACCACGCGCACCTCGACCCCGAAGTCCTTGAGCTTTTTCTCGATCATGCGGCTGGTCATCTCCAGCGTCTCGGGCGCCACGCTCTCCTGGCGCGTCTGGGCGCCGTCGAGCAGATCGACCTGCGGCAGTTTCGAGTCCGGCAACTCGCTGAACAGCGGTTTTTGCCGCTCCTTGGCCACGCGCTCGCTCTGCGGCACCTCCACCAGCACCGGCTCGATCAATACCGGCGTCGGATGGTGCTCGATGATTTCCTCGCGCTCCTCGATCAGTACCTCTTCACGCTCGCGCGCCGCCTGCTGGCCCAGAACCATGTCCTGCGCGATCTCACGCTTCTCGCGACGCGACTCAATGAAAGTGTCAATCCAGGCGCCAATGCCCTCGGCCACGTGGCCCCAGGAGAAGCGGAACACCAGGGCCGAACCGAGCAGCCCCAAGCCGATGGAAACCAGGGCTGAGCCGGCAAAGCCCAACCACTTGACGCTGAAAGGGCCGACAAAATAGCCCAGCACACCACCACCATGCCCCGGCAGACGGGCCTCGAAACTGTAGAGGCGCGACCATTCGATCACCGCGCTGGCGCACATGAGCATGAGCAGACCGAACCAGAAGCCCGAGCGGCTGGCGGCAAAACGGGCCAGCCACGAGGTCTCGGCAGGCGTTTCCTCAGGCAGCAACTCCTGCCCGCGCAACCAGCGCGCCAGGGCGGCCAGCCAAGCGCGCACGCCGGCGGCAAAGCACCACCAGACCGAAAAGCCGAGCAGAAAGTAGCTCCAATCCGCCAACCAGGCCCCCAACCGCCCACCGCGGTTGCGAATGGCGCCGCCATCGCCCGAGGTAGACCAGGCCGCGTCCTGCACGGAGTAGCTCAGCAATGCCAGCACCCAGAAGGCCAGCAGCACAAAACCGGCGACCAGCACGAACTCGTTGGCAAAACGGCTCCAACCTGAGCGGGCTGGCATGCCCCCGGCGCGGGAGCTGTTGTTCAGGGTATTGAGCGAATAGGTCATGAGAGAAAGATTTGCCCCGAGCTTAACGCAGCCACCACGATCGTCAGCCTAGGCTGATTGTCCGTCACCTGCGGGGGATTCGTTCCCTTCTTACAATAGGGGGCAGTGAGCCGGCCAAACTGTACACGGCGTTGCGATTTTTCTCTTAAAGGTTTCAGAATGTCACAAGTCAAGCATGCCCAGGTTCTGATTTTAGGTTCCGGCCCGGCCGGCTACACGGCGGCTATCTACGCGGCCCGCGCCAACCTCAAGCCCCTGCTGATCACCGGCATTGCCCAAGGTGGCCAGCTCATGACCACCACCGAGGTCGACAATTGGCCGGCCGATGTGGATGGCGTGCAGGGCCCGGAGCTGATGCAACGTTTCCTGGCCCACGCCGAGCGCTTCAAGACCGAAATCGTGTTCGACCACATCAACAAGGTCGATTTCAGCAAACGTCCCTTCACCCTCACCGGCGACAGCGGCACCTACACCTGTGACTCGCTCATCCTCGCCACCGGCGCCTCGGCCAAGTACCTGGGCCTGCCGTCCGAGACGGCTTTCATGGGCCGTGGCGTGTCGGGTTGTGCCACCTGCGACGGCTTTTTCTACCGCGACCAGGTCTGCTGCGTGGTCGGCGGCGGCAACACCGCCGTGGAAGAGGCGCTCTACCTCTCCAACATCGCGGCCAAGGTCTACCTGGTGCACCGCCGCGACAAGTTCAAGGCCGAGCCCATCCTGGTCGACAAGGTCATGGAGAAGGTCGCCGCCGGCAAGATCGTGCTCAAGACCTTCAAGACCCTGGACGAAGTGCTGGGCGACGCCAGCGGCGTGACCGGCATCCGCCTCAAGAGCACCATCGACGGCAGCACCGAAGACCTGGAACTCAAGGGCTGCTTCATCGCCATCGGCCACGCCCCCAATACCGAGATCTTCCAGGGCCAGCTGGAGATGGAAAACGGCTACATCGTCACCAAGGGCGGCCTCAAGGGTTTTGCCACACAAACCTCCGTGCCGGGCGTCTTTGCCGCCGGCGACGTGCAGGACCACGTCTACCGCCAAGCCATCACCAGTGCCGGCACCGGCTGCATGGCTGCACTAGATGCCCAGCGCTTCCTGGAACAGGAATAAAAAACACCCCCGACTCTCGCCCACTGCGTGTGGCTCGCACCCCCCCCTCAAGGGGGCGCACCCAGCGGCCCGGCCAAGCCGGTTCCGCGGGTGCCCGCGAACGGGCCTGCGCTATGCGCGGCCCCAAGCTTTCGCAATTTGGTTATAATTGCAGGCTTTGCTGGGGTTCTCCAGCGTTCACGGGTTACCGCCACCCTACTGGCGAGGTGAGGCGTTCACGTCAGTGACCGCCGTTTTGAAGAAAGCGAAGTGTCCTCATGGCACGCGTATGCGAAGTAACGGGCAAAGGCCCGATGGTCGGAAACAATGTTTCCCACGCCAACAACAAAACCAAGCGCCGGTTCCTGCCGAACCTGCAATACCGCCGTTTCTGGGTCGAGTCTGAAAACCGCTGGGTTCGCCTGCGAATTTCCAACGCCGGTCTGCGTCTGATCGACAAGAATGGTATCGACTCTGTGCTCGCCGATCTGCGCGCACGTGGCCAGGCATAAGGAGCTCAATCATGGCAACCAAAGGCGGACGCGAAAAAATCAAGCTGGAATCTACGGCCGGTACCGGTCACTTCTACACCACCAGCAAGAACAAGAAAACCATGCCCGAGAAAATGGCGATCATGAAGTTTGATCCCAAGGCTCGCAAGCACGTGGAATACAAGGAAATGAAGCTGAAGTAATTCAGTCTTCTGTCCTCACTAAAAAGCCCGCATCATGCGGGCTTTTTAGTTTCTGGTGACCGGTCCTGCTATAGGTTGACACCTAAAGTTGCAGGATTGAGGGCTGGTTGAAGCCAGCCAGAGACGCCCGATGAACCTCATCGGGTGTTTTCAATTGGATTAACAGGTGGGGTCGCTCCTGGTTGTAGATACCCACCGATTCGCGCACCATGCGCCTTGCCTGCGTCAAATCGACTGGGCGCTGCAGCCGCAACTCGTTTTCCAGAATCCCGTTGACGCGCTCTGCCAGAGCATTCTGGTAGCCATCGTAACCGTCGGTCATTGAACATCGCAGGCCGTTGTGACGATGAATCTGCTGGTATTCGTTCGAGCAGTACTGGATGCCACGGTCCGAATGGCGGATCAAGACTTGCTGTGTCGGCCGACTTCTGAGCGCCTTCTTCAGCGCCAGACTGACTTGCCCGGTGTGCAGACTGTCATGGACGTGGTGCCCCACGATCTTGCGTGAGTAGGCGTCGGTAATCAGACTGCGATAGACAAACCGATCATTGGCAGGCAAGTAGATGATGTCGGCCGCCCAGACTTGTTCGCTGCCTCTGGGCTGTATCCGGCCCTCGGCCGGACTTGAGCAAGTTGGGGTGGCAACGAGATCGAAGGTGGCTGTCCGTGGTCTTGTAAAGCTCAAGCCCTTGAGGAGCTTTTGCGCGAGAACTTGCCCAAAGACTTTTTTACGACGCGTTCCCCGTAGCCCTTCTTGAGCACATCCAGAACCGATTCAAAGAGCTGCGCCTTCTCCCGTGCCAGTTTGAGCTCGACTTCCAACGCCTTGTTGCGCTGCACTTGGGTAGGCAGCATGGCCCCCCCCGGGCTTGGGTTGTCTCTCATCCTTCGGCATCATGCCATCTCACCCCAGCTTTGTCGCCCGTGCTTGTGTAACCAGACAAGAACCGTCGAGCGGCCTTGGATCTCGTAGCGTTCCTGTGCTTGCTTGTAGCTCAGTTCGCCGCTCGACCACCGCCAGCTAAAAGCCAGCGTATAGTCTCGCTGCGTGCGCTTAGTGCCCGATTCCATTTGACTTGCCCTTTCTTCTCAGAAGAGGTGTCAACTCATTTCAGGACGGGTCACCGGCCACAAAAAAGCCCGCATGAAGCGGGCTTTGTCCGAAGCAGGGAAGCAGGTCAGGCCCGTGCCGCCCGCAGCTTGCGCGAAAACTCTTGCAGCGCTGCAATGCCGCTCTCCTCGGCATGGTGGCACCAAGCCTGCAGATTGCTCAGCAACTGCTCGCGCGTCAGTGACGTGTTGAGCCAAAGCTGGCGCAGTTCTTCGCGCATGGACACCATCTTGTCGAGTACCGGCGAAGCGGCGCGGGCCTTGGCCAGTTCAGGCACCACCGATGCCGGCACCTTGTCGGCATCGCGGTGCAGCCAGCGGCTGGCGGCCTTGATCACGGCGGTATCGGCACTGCGGGCTTTGAGGGCAAATACTTCCTGCTGGAAAGCGCGCTGCATGCCGCTGGCGTAACCGGCCATGATTTCGTAACGGTTGGCAATCAGGGCTTCGAGCGTCTTTTCGTCGGCGACCGGCTTGATATCGCCAAAAGCAAGCTTCGGCGGCGTCTTTTTGACCTTGGCCAGACCGAGCGCTTGCAGCGCGCTGATGTAAGCCCAGCCAATATCAAATTCGTAGGGTTTGACCGACAGCTTGGCTGAGGTCGGGTAGGTATGGTGGTTATTGTGCAACTCCTCGCCACCAATGATGATGCCCCAAGGGGAGATATTGGTGCTGGCGTCAGGCGCCTCGAAGTTGCGGTAACCCCAGTAGTGACCGATGCCGTTGATGATGCCGGCCGCGGTAATCGGAATCCAGGCCATCTGCAAGGCCCACACGGCCAAGCCAGCGGCGCCGAACAAGGTCAGGTCGATGATCATCATCAGACCCACGCCTTGCCAAGAGTAACGGGTGTAGAGATTGCGCTCGATCCAGTCATCGGGTGTGCCGTGACCATAGCGCGCCATGGTTTCCTTGTTCTTGGACTCAGCGCGGTACAACTCGGCACCTTCCCAGAAAACCTTCTTGATGCCGTACACATGGGGGCTGTGCGGATCTTCAGCCTGTTCGCACTTGGCGTGGTGCTTGCGGTGGATGGCCGCCCATTCCTTGGTCACCTGGCCAGTCGTCAGCCACAGCCAGAAACGGAAGAAATGGGAAGGGATGGGGTGCAAATCCAGTGCGCGGTGCGCCTGGTGACGGTGCAGGAAGATGGTGACACTGGCAATGGTCACATGGGTCATGGCCAGCGCGACCAGAACGATCTGCCACCAAGCAAGGTCCCACAGGCCATGGGCCAGCCAGTCAATGGCCGCATTCAGCACAGCCCAGTCAGGTAACAACATATTCGGTGACTCTCTCAACGATGTTAATAATAGTAAGGGTGGCCTGATGCCACCCCATGGGTATAGATTTTAAGGGTTTAGCCCTGCTTTGACCACACCTGCCAACTTGAAGTCAAAAACTTTTAATTCAAGTCAAAAGATCACTTCTTTTGCCAAACTGCCGCGAAAAAGCCGTCAGTTTGGTGTTTATGGGGCCACAGACGCAGGTATTTCTGTCCGTGTTCACCGCCGCTACACAGGGTGGCAGCCCCCTCCACCTTCAAACTGGACATGATCTCACCCGCCTCTAGCGGCGTGAACTCACTGTTGGCATCGGTAAAGGCCTGGGCGATGGCTTCGTTCTCCTGCGGCAGGATGCTGCAGGTGGCGTAAACCAGCCGGCCACCGGGCTTGAGCAGGCGCGCGGCACTTTGCAGGATGGCGGCTTGCTTGACCGCCATCTCCTCCACCGCCTTGAGGTTTTGCCTCCATTTGAGATCCGGATTGCGTCGCAAAGTTCCCAAACCGGAGCACGGGGCATCGACCAGCACCCGGTCAATCTTGCCGGCCAGACGCTTGACGCGCTCGTCGCGCTCATGGGCAATGGCGGCCGGGTGCACGTTGGACAGGCCGCTGCGCGCCAGCCGCGGTTTCAGCGCATCAAGTCGGTGGCCCGAGGTATCAAAGGCATAGAGCCGCCCGGTACTGCGCATGGCAGCACCAATGGCCAGCGTCTTGCCGCCGGCACCGGCGCAGAAATCGACCACCATCTCGCCGCGCTTGGCATCAAGCAGCAGGGCCAGCAGTTGAGAGCCCTCGTCCTGCACCTCGACGGCGCCACGGGTGAAAACGTCCAGCTTGTTCAAAGCCGGCTTGCCATCAATCCGCAGGCCCCAGGGCGAATACGGCGTCGGCACAGCCTTGATGCCAGCTTGTGCCAGCTCCTTTTGCACTTCGGAGCGCTTGGCCATGAAGGTGTTGACCCGCAAATCCAGACCGGCACCGAGGTTGAGGCTCTCCACCAGCGGCCAGAATTCGGCGCCAAGCTGGTCTTTGAGCGGCTGCACCAGCCAATCGGGCAGATTGTGGCGGTGCCGGTCCATCATTTCTTCGGGCTTGACCTGGTCACACTGGTCGAGCCAGTTCTTCTCCTGGTCGGTCAGGGCGCTCTTGAGGAAATCACGCGGGCCATAAAAGCCCAGGATCGCCAGGCGGCGCTCCTTGGGGCCGCTGCCCGAGAGGGCGAGCTGATCGAATAGCAGCTTCTTGCGCAGCACCGTATAGACGGTTTCAGCCAGGGTGGCGCGCTCGCGCGGGCCCAGGCCCCGGTTGTCGCGAAAAAAACGCGACACGATGGCGTCGGCGGGATGGTCGAATTTGAGGGTGAGCCTGACGAGTTCTGAACAGACGTCAAGCAGGGCTTTTGGATGCATAGTTAGGATTGTCCCATGACTGATGAAAAACTCCCGCCCCTGATCGAGACCCGACCCGGCATTTACCGCCACTACAAGAACCTGATGTACGAAGTGCTGGGCACGGTGCGCCACAGCGAAAGCCTTGAACCCATGACGCTGTACCGCGCCCTATATGGCGAGCGCGGCCTGTGGGTGCGGCCGGCCGCCATGTTTGGCGAAGAAGTGGTGATCGACGGGGTGAGGCAGCCGCGCTTTGCCTGGGTGTCAGAACACAAGCCGACGCCGGATCCTGAGGCATCAGCGCCGCACGCCTGCTCATGACAACTGAGGCCGGCGCGGCAACTCCAGCGTCGCCACCAGCCCCCTGGTGCTGCCATTTCTCAGGTGCAGCCGCCCCTGGTGCTTGCGCGCAATATCGTGGGCAATCGACAGGCCCAGCCCGACGCCACCGGTGTTGCGGTTGCGTGAACCTTCCAGCCGGTAGAACGGCGCCAGCACCTTGTCGAGTTCGGCCTCGGGCAAGCCAGGTCCCTGGTCGCTGACCTCAATGCAAACCTGATCCGGCGAGTCGACCAGCCGGATCTCGGCCGCACCGCCATAACGGATGGCGTTGTCCACCAGATTGCCGATGCAGCGGCGCAAGGCTGAGGTCTGCGCCCGGATCGGTGCCGCATGCCCCGCCACGGACACGTCATGCCCGCAAGCCTGGTTGTCGTCAGCGATGCTGGCCACCAGCGCCTCCAGGTCCAGCCGCACCAGGGCTTCTGCGTCAGCAGCGCCGCGCAGATAGTCCAGGGTGGCGCTGATCATGGCATCCATCTCGACAATGTCCTGTCGGAAGCGACGTTTGTCCTCGACATCGGCCAGCCCTTCGGCACGCAGGCGCAAACGTGTCAGGGGTGTGCGCAGATCGTGGGATACCGCCGCCACAAAGCGGTCGCGGTCGCTGAGCTGCTGGCGGATTTGCGCCTGCATCTGGTTGAAAACACGGCTGGCTTCACGGCACTCGACTGTCCCGTCTTCAGGCAAGGGGGACTGATGGATATCACGTCCAAGGCCGCGCGCCGCACTGGCCAGCTGCCGGATCGGCTGCGACAGCCAGCGGGCGCCGATCCAGGCTGCCAGCATCAGCGCACTTAAGCGCACACCGATGTCCAGCAGCATGCCGGGGTGAAGGAAGGGATGGGGCGGACGCGGGGGTGGCGGTAGCCCGCCGGCAAACATATCCGGCCTGGGGGGCGGCGGCGGACGCAGTTCGAACATCAGCGTGAGCGCCAGCACATGGCTGGCCAGCACGGCAACAAACAGCAGCAATGCCAAGCGGCCAAACAGGGTCGCCGGCAGCAGACGCAACAGCAGGCGCAGCACCATGCGCCCCTGTGCCTGCATCCAGGCGTTCAGTTGCGCCATGCCAGCTGACCCTGCACCGAGCGGACATTGAACATGTAGCCAGCGCCACGCACGGTTTTGATCATGCTCGGATCACGCGGATCATCGGCCAGCTTCTGGCGCAGCCGCGACACCAGCAGGTCAATACTGCGCTCGAACGAATCCATCGCGCGGCCACGCGCCTGCTCCATCAACTGGTCGCGGCTGAAGACACGGCGCGGCGTGCGCAGGAAAGTGCTGAGCAGGCGGAATTCCGCATTCGACAGGGCCACTACCAGCCCGGCCGGCGAAGTCAGGCAACGTTCATTGCGGTCCAGCTCCCAGCCATCGAAGCGGATCACGTCGCTATTGGCATGCGTGCCCGAGCCCTCCGGCCGGGCCGTCATGCGCCGCAGCACGGTCTGAATGCGCGCCACGAGTTCACGCGGCTCGAACGGTTTGCTCATGTAGTCGTCAGCCCCCATCTCCAGGCCGAGCACGCAGTCATACGGGTTGGAGCGTGCCGTCAGGATGATGATCGGGATGCGCGAGCGCTGGCGCACTTCGCGAGCCAGCGTGAGGCCATCCGTTCCTGGCAGCATCAGGTCCAGCACGATCAGGTCGATGTGGCGGGAGTTCAGTTGCCGGTGCATCGATACCCCATCGCTCGCGGCATGTGTCTCGAAGCCAAAGCTGGCCAGGTAATCACACAGCAAGGTCGTGATGCCTTCGTCGTCATCAACAATCAGGATCTGCAAAGGGGAATTCATGGGCGCATTCACGCATTCGATTCGATCGAAAAGTGTAGGCAGCGCCTGCGCAACGAAACTTGCGAACTGCACGGCATAAGTCCGGCTGTTTCGGCTTTTGACCAGCCTTTCGTATCAGCTTCGGTACAAACAAGACAAACACGTTTTACAAGCGGCTTCAAGAATGGTTTTTCTGCCAGGTGTCTTTTTGACAGTGGTGGCAATCAACCAACCCTGAAATGAAAGGAAGAACCATGAGCACGATCAGCGGGATCAGCACCAGCAGCGCCTGGTCCAATACGAGCGCCACGCGCAGCAACCGCCCACCCGGCGGCATGAGCCCTGACAAGATGTTTGCCAAAGTCGACACCGACGGTGACGGTTCGGTCAGCAAAACGGAACTCCAGGGCATGCTGGATGGCATCGCCAAGAAAACCGGCGTCACCAACAGCAGCAGCACCGACGATCTGTTCAGCAAGATGGACGGCAACGGGGACGGCAGCCTCTCCAAGGACGAGTTGGGCAAAGGCATGAAAGACCTCATGCCGCCGCCCCCCTCCACCATGGACTTTGCCCAGTCGCGCAGTGAAAACAGTTCCAGCGGTGGCGATGACCTGTTCGGGAAGGTGGACACCAACGGGGACGGCTCGGTCAGCCAGGAAGAGATGCAAAGCCTCATGAAACTGATGGACAAGATGGCGGCCGGCAGCAGCACGGACAGCACCGCGTCCTCCAGCGCCACATCCAGCAGCAGCGACCTGTTCAGCCAGCTCGACGCCAACGCCGACGGCAGCCTGAGCCAGACCGAGTTCGAAGCGGGACGCCCCCAGGGCGGCCATGGCCCTCAGAGCGCAGGCGGCATGTCGCCGCCCCCGCCTCCCGGCGGTGCTGGTGGCAGCAACAGCGCCAGCAACACCAGCTACGACCCGCTGGACACCAACAAGGATGGCGTCGTGTCAGCTCAGGAACAGATGGCTGGCAACTCATCCACCGACGCGCTCCAGTCCCTGTTCAAGTCGATTGACAGCGACGGCAACGGCAAGATCAGCGCCAGTGAGTCCGATACCTTCATTCAGCAGCTGACATCGCAGGTTCAAAGCCTGTCGCAGTCGGCCCAAAACACGGACACTGGCTCCAGTTCCAGCAGCAACTCACAGTCGCAGCAAAATCATTTTGACTTGGCACGGCTGGCCCGGATGGCCTATGACCAGATTGCCAGCGGCCTGGCCCAGCAAGCCAAGGGTTCCACCCTCAGCGCAGTCGCCTGAAGGCAAGCCCCCCTGCACCGTGCGGTTCGTGCCAGCCGTACCGCACGGTCGCCCAATCTAGAGTTTTTGCAGCACGTCGACCATCGCCTGCGGATAGATCAGGTGCTCCTGCGTCAGCACGCGCGCCGCCAGCGTGTGTTCGTCGTCCCCCGGCAGCACCGGCACCACGGCCTGCGCCAGGATCGGACCGTGGTCAAGTTCGGCCGTCACCTGGTGCACGGTGGCGCCAGCGAACTTGCAGCCGGCGTCAATGGCACGCTGGTGCGTGTGCAGGCCCGGGAAGGCCGGCAGCAATGAGGGATGGATATTGAGCAGCCGGCCCGCGTAATGACTGACAAAACCGGGCGAGAGGATGCGCATGAAGCCGGCCAGCACCACCAGCGCCGGGCGGCCATTCGGGTCCTGCCGGTCAATCGCGGCCATCAGCGCCTCGTCAAACGTCTCGCGCGAGGCATAGGCCTTGTGGTCCAGCACCTCGGTCGCCAATCCCTGCTCACGGGCGAACAGCAAACCCTTGGCATCAGCCTTGTTGCTCAACACGGCCGCGATACGCGCACCGTATTTGGCGTGCCAGTGGTCGCGTTGGGCGGTTTTGACGATGGCGGCCATGTTGGAGCCGCCGCCGGAAATCAGAATGACGATATTTTTCATGGGATGGACGAATTATCGGGCTTGTCGCGGTTTGGACAGTCGCAAACGAACGATCGTGCTAAAACTCACGATTGTTGCTGACGGGATGGAACCGTGCAGCCTGTTTGGAGACCCCCATGGATTTGGCTTTTACCCCTGAAGAACAGACATTCCGCGAAGACGTCCGCGCCTGGGTGCGCGACAACCTGCCGGCCGACATTGCGCACAAGGTCCACGACGCCCTGCACCTGACGCGCGACGACCACCAGCGCTGGGCGAAGATCCTAGGCAAGAAGGGCTGGCTCGGCTGGGGCTGGCCCAAGCAGTTTGGCGGCCCGGGCTGGAACGCAGTGCAAAAACACCTGTTCGAAGAAGAGTGCGCGCTGGCCGGTGCGCCGCGCGTCATCCCCTTTGGCCCCGTCATGGTGGCCCCCGTCATCATGGCCTTCGGCAGCCCGGAGCAGCAGCAGCGTTTCCTGCCCGGCATCGCCAGCGGCGAGGTCTGGTGGAGCCAGGGCTACAGCGAACCGGGCGCGGGCTCCGACCTGGCTTCGGTTAAAACCCGCGCCGAGCGCCAAGGTAACAAGTACATCGTCAATGGCCAGAAGACCTGGACCACGCTGGGTCAGTACGGCGAATGGATCTTCTGCCTGGTGCGCACCAGCACGGAAGGCAAGCCGCAAACCGGCATCAGCTTCCTGCTGATCGACATGAAGTCACCCGGCGTCACGGTGCGCCCGATCAAGCTGCTGGACGGCGAGTGCGAAGTCAACGAGGTGTTCTTCGACAACGTCGAGGTGCCGGCCGAGAACCTGATCGGCGAAGAGAACAAAGGCTGGACCTACGCCAAGCACCTGCTCTCGCATGAGCGCACCAACATCGCCGATGTGAACCGCGCCAAGCGCGAACTGGAGCGCCTCAAACGCATCGCCAAGGCCGAAGGCGTCTACGACGACATCCGCTTTCGCGACGAGATTGCCAAGCTGGAAGTGGACGTGGTCGCGCTGGAGATGCTGGTGCTGCGCGTGCTCTCGGCCGAGAAATCCGGCAAGAACTCGCTGGACATCGCCGGCCTGCTCAAGATCCGCGGCAGCGAAATTCAGCAGCGCTACGCCGAACTGATGATGCTGGCGGCCGGCCCTTATGCCCTGCCGCTGATCCGCGAGGCGATGGAAGCCGGCTGGCAGGGTGACTACCCCGGCGGACTGCTGGCCAACGCACCGCTGGCCTCGACCTACTTCAACATGCGCAAGACCACCATCTACGGCGGCAGCAACGAAGTGCAACGCAACATCGTCGCCCAGACCATTCTGGGCTGACCGCAGGAGAACAACATGGACTTTGACTTTAGCGACGATCAGGAACAACTGCGCGACGCCGTGCGCAAATGGGTCGACAAGGGCTACGACTTCGAGCGCCGCCGCGCCCTGGCTGAGGCCGGCGGCTTCTCGCGTGAGGCTTATACCGAGCTGGCCGAACTGGGGCTGTGCGGCCTCTATATCGCGGAAGACGATGGCGGCATGGGGATGGGGCCGATAGAGGGCATGGTGGTGATGGAAGAACTCGGGCGCGGCATCGTGCTCGAACCCCTGACCCAAACCCTGATCGCCAGCGGCGTGTTGTCCGGCTATGCGCCGGCTGAGCTCAAGGCCGGCTGGCTGCCGCGCATCGCCGAAGGGGTTGCGCTGGTGGTGTTGGCGCAGCAAGAACGCCAGGCGCGCTACCGCCCGGACGTTTGCGCGGCGCAAGCCACCCAGACCGCCAGCGGATGGACGGTCTCAGGTACCAAGAACGTGGTACCGGCCGGTGATCAGGCCGATGCCTTCCTGGTACCGGCCACCGTGAACGGCAAGATCGCCCTGTTCCTGGTGGAGCGCAGCGCCACCGGTGTGAGCGCGCGTGGTTATGGCACACAGGACGGGGGCCGTGCGGCTGACGTCACATTCAACAACGCCCCGGCGCAACTCATCAGCCTCGACGGCCTGACGGCACTCGAGCATGCGATCGATATCGGCATTGCCGCCACCTGCGCCGAAGCAGTGGGCGTGATGGACAAGACGCTGACCGCGACACTCGACTACATGAACACGCGCAAGCAGTTCGGCGTGGTCATCGCCAGCTTCCAGGCCTTGCGCCACCGCGTGGCCGACATGAAGATGCAGCTGGAACTGGCCCGCTCCATGAGCTACTACGCCAGCCTCAAGCTCAATGCCCCGGCGCAAGAGCGGCGCCGTGCCATGGCGCGCGCCAAGTACCAGCTCGGCCAGTCGATGCGTTTTGTCGGCCAGCAGGCGGTGCAGCTGCACGGCGGCATCGGCGTGACCGACGAGCTCATCGTCAGCCACTACTTCAAAAAGCTGACGCAACTGGAGATGACCTTCGGCGACAGCCTGCACCAGCTGGGTGAGGTATCGAACCGGATGCAGGACAGCGCCGGCGTGTTTGCCTGACGCTCCTTCCCCACTGCAATAAAAAAACATCGCCAGCAGATGCTGGCGATGTTTTTTTACGGATCGATCAGAAACCCAAGGTGTGGGGCAGCCAGGTGGAGATGGCCGGCACAAAGGTCAGCAAAACCAGCACCAGAAAATGCGCCAGCAGGAACGGCGGCAGTTCACGCGTGAGTTCCGCCATCGACACCCGGGTGGCCACCGCCGTGACGAACAAGAGGCCGCCGACCGGCGGCGTGATCATGCCCAGCGTGAGGTTGACGATCACCACCATGGCAAAGTGGGTCGGATCAATCCCTAAGGCAGCGGCGATCGGTGCCAGGATAGGCACCAGGATCATCACACCCGGCAACGGTTCCATGAAAATGCCGAAAACCAGCAACAGGATGTTGACCGCAATCAGGAAGGTCACCGGTGACAGGTTCCAGCTCACGATGGCTTGCGACACCTGTTGCGGCACACCTTCCACCGTCAGCACCCAGGCGAAGGCGGCCGACGTGGCCATCACCAGCAGCACGGAAGCCGTCAGCAGCGCCGAACGCGCCGCAATGGCCGGCAGCGCCTTCCACGCCAGCGTGCGGTAGATCCACTTGCCGCACACCAGTGCGTAGAACACCGCGACCACGGAGGCCTCGGTCGGCGTGAAGATGCCAAAGCGGATGCCCACCAGGATCAGCACGATCAGCATCAGGGCCGGTATCGCCTTGACGCTGTTGATGACCATCTCGCGCCCCGAGGGGCGTGGCTGGGTGGAGCGGTAGTTACGCTTGGTGCAAATGCGCCAGTTCACAAAGGCCATGGCCAGGGCGATCAGGATACCGGGCAGGAAGCCGGCGATGAACAACCCGCCGACCGAGACCTGCTCATCCTGCATGGCGTAGATGATCATGCTGATGGACGGTGGAATGATGGGGCCGACGATGGCGGTGCTGGACGTGAGCGCCGCCGCATAGGCGCGCGAATAGCCGGCCTTCTCCATCATCTTGACCATCATCGAGCCCGGCCCGGCCGCATCGGCCAGCGCCGAACCGGAAATACCCGAGAACAGCGTCAGCGACAGCACGTTGGCGTAGCCCAGCCCGCCACGCAGGTGACCGACGAACTGGGCCGCAAAACGCAGCAGCACCGTCGTGAGTGCGCCACCCGACATCAATTCAGCCGCCAGAATGAAGAACGGCACCGCCATCAAGGGAAAGCTGTCGATGCCCGTGAACATCTCCTTGAACACAACGAGCTGTGGGTAACGTCCGCCCACAAAAACCGCCAATGCGGCCGACATGGCCAGCGCGAAGGCCACCGGAAAACCCAAGGCCATCAGCACGACAGCGGCAATAAAAAGAGTGAGTGTCATGGAATATCGGTCCTTGCCAGGTCAGAGCGAAGCGGCGGAGTCAGCGTCCATTTCACCGGACTCGATGTAGCTGCCATCTGCGATGTAGCCGCGCACGATGAACAACAGGTGCAGAAACATCAGCAGAAAACCCGCCGGCATGGCCGCATAGATCCAGGCGATCGGAATGTCGGTCGCCGCCGTCGTCTGGAACCGCGTCGCCCAGACGTAGAGAATGGAAAAATAGGTCATCACCAGACAGAAGACACCGATGCCCACGACCACCAGGGTGCGCAGCAGGCGCGCGGCACGGCTGCTCACCGCCTGGTGCAGGTTGTCGATGGCCACGTGGCCGCCAAAGCGCAGCACCAGACCGGCCCCGAGGAAAGTGACCCAGATCATCAAGTGCCGCGCCACTTCCTCGGCCCAGACGATGGAGTCGCCCGTGGTGTAGCGCAGCACCACATTGGCAAAGACGATGCAGGCCATGGCCAGCAGCAACAGGATCAGCAGCCAGCGGTTGAAGGCCACCAGGATGCGCTCGATGCGATTCAACATAAACAGGGGTGGCACCGGACGGCACCAAGGTCATGAAGGTTTAAAACAAACGCCCGGACAGTGCCGGGCGATGCAAGCTCGAAACAAAATCGTGGCAGCTTATTTGACGCTGGCGATCTGGTCCAACGTTTTCTGGCCGAATTTGGTGGCGTACTGTTTGTAGGCCGGTGCCAGGGCGGCCTTGAAGGCGGCGGTGTCTACCTTGGTCACCACCTGCACACCGTGGGACTTGATCTCATCCACACCCTTTTTCTCGACATCGTCGACAAACTTGCGCGAGGCCAGCGCACCAGCCTTGGCACCTTCGATGAAAGCGGTCTTCTGGGCATCCGTCAGGCTGCCGAAGAACGCCGGTGACACGATCAGCGCCATCGGCGCATAGACATGGGAAGTCAGCGACAGGTGCTTCTGGACCTGCCACAGCTTGACGGACACGAAGACGGAAATCGGGTTTTCCTGGCCGTCGATGGTGCCCTGCTGGAGGGCGCCGATCACTTCCGGCCAGGCCATCGGTGTAGGCGAGGCACCCAGCGTGCGGAAGGCCGTGATGTGCACAGGGTTCTCAGTCACGCGGATCTTCAGGCCCTTGAGGTCCTCCGGCTTGCTCACCGGACGCTTGTTGTTGCTAAGGTGCCGAAAACCCTGTTCGCCCCAAGCCAGGGCGATCAGGCCGCGTTTCTTGAACTTGGTCAGCAGATCCTGACCGAACTCGCCGTCGAGCACCTTGCGCGCATGTGCGGTGTCACGAAACAGGAAGGGGATGTCAACCACGCCGACTTCAGGCACAAAGTTGCTCAGCGCGCCGGTGGACACCAGGATGGCCTCCACGGTTCCCAACTGCAGACCCTCGATCAGTTCACGCTCGCCCCCCAAAGCACTGGAAGGGAACTGCTTGAACTTGAAGGCATTGCTGGTCGCCTTCTCCACCGAATCCGCCCAAGCCTGGGCGCCTGCACCGTAGTGTGAATTGACCGCCAGTGCATAGCCGACCTTCACTTCCTTGGCTTGCTGCGCAAACGCGATACCAGTAGTTGCTGTAAGCGCGGCGACAGCACAGGTCGCAATGACGGAACGGCGAAAAGTCATCATGTTGTTTATCCTTGTTGGCGGGGGCTGGGAGTTGCTGCTCGACATTGTAGTTTTTCTGCGGCAGATGGCCCGTTCCCATCGCCCGGTCACGCAAGGGCCAGGCTCTAGGACAGCAGTCGCGACGACCTGGGTACGTGCGCCATCAAGAACTCCATTTGGTCCGCCAGGATGCGACGATTGCGCAAAATGAAATCTTCCCACAGACTGGGCACGTAAGGCGCATAGAGCAAGGGCATGCCAGCCTGCTCGGGTGTGCGGCTGCTTTTGCGGTGGTTGCAGGCCCGGCAGGCCGTGACCACGTTCATCCAGTTGTCGATGCCGTTCTGGGCGAAGGGCACGATATGCTCGCGCGTGAGGTCAGTCTCAATGAAGTGGTCACCGCAATAGGCACAGAGGTTGCGGTCGCGCGAGAACAGCTTGCTGTTGGTGAGACTCGGCCGCAGATTGAAGGGGTTGATATTGGGCACGCCACGCGTGCCGATGATGCTGTTGACGGTGATGACCGACTGTCGGCCGGTGCGGGCATTGTGTCCGCCATGGAACACCGCGACCTCGCCGCCGGACTCCCAGCGCACCTCACCGGCGGCATAGTGAAGTACCGCCTGTTCAAGCGAAATCCACGACTGGGGCAGCCCCTGGGCCGACAGCTTCAAGACTTTCAAAACACGCCTCCTGAATGGTCACACAATCAGCAACACGGAACGTCAATGTCTCTAGGAGACAATATACCCTGTTTTCATGACAACTTGGCGTCGGCTGCTTTGCGTTACAGCGTCGCTTGCTATCAAAAAGATATCAAATAGATGAAAGTCTTTCGTGGCTTCCACCACCCGGGCATTGCGCCGGCCTGCGCCCTGACCATCGGCAATTTCGATGGTGTGCACCGTGGCCACCAGGCCATGCTGGCGCTGTTGCGCGGCGAGGCGCAGCAGCGCGACGTGCCCAGCTGCGTGCTGACCTTCGAGCCCCACCCGCGCGACTACTTTGCCGCCGTCACCGGCAAGCCGGACCTGGCGCCAGCCCGCGTCGGCACCCTGCGCGACAAGCTCACCGAGCTGGAACGCTGCGGCGTGGACCAGATCGTGGTGCTCCCCTTCGACGCCAGGCTGGCCGCGCTGTCGCCGCAGGCCTTCATCGACGATGTCCTCATCAAGGGGCTGGGTGCACGCTATGTGCTGGTGGGTGACGATTTCCGTTTCGGCGCCAAGCGCGCCGGTGACTACGCCATGCTCGATGCCGCCGGCGTAGCCCAGGGCTTTGACGTGGCGCGCATGAACAGCTACGAGGTGCATGGCCTGCGGGTTTCCAGCTCGGCCGTGCGTGCGGCGCTGGGCGAAGGCCGCATGGCGGACGCGGCGCGGCTGCTGGGCCACCCGTACCATATCTCCGGCCATGTGGTGCATGGCCGAAAACTGGGGCGCGAGCTCGGCTTCAAGACCCTCAACCTGCGCTTTTCCCACTGGAAACCGGCGGCCAGCGGCATCTTCGCCGTGCTGGTGCATGGCCTCGCCGCTCAGCCCGTGCGCGGCGTAGCCAATCTGGGCATCCGCCCCTCGCTTGACCCCAATGACGTCAATGGCGGGCGCGTGCTGCTGGAAACCCATTGCCTGGACTGGCCGGTCAGTCTGGGAGCCGAGGGGGGCTACGGTAAAATCATCCGGGTGGAGCTGCTCCACAAACTGCACGACGAGCTCAAGTACGACGGTCTGGATTCCCTTAAAGCGGGAATCACCAAAGATTGTGATGATGCGCGTGCCTACTTTGCCTCCACGCCACCATGACCACTGACAACAAAAGCGACAAGCCGGATTACCGCAGCACCCTGAACCTGCCCGACACCCCGTTCCCGATGCGCGGCGACCTGCCCAAGCGCGAGCCGGGCTGGGTCAAGGAGTGGGAAGACAAGGGGCTTTACAAGAAGCTGCGCGCCGCGCGCAGCGGCAAACCCAAATTCGTGCTCCATGACGGCCCGCCCTATGCCAACGGCCAGATCCACATCGGTCACGCGGTCAACAAGATCCTCAAGGACATGATCGTCAAGGCGCGCCAGCTCAAAGGGCTGGACGCCATCTACGTGCCGGGCTGGGACTGCCACGGCCTGCCGATCGAAAACGCGATCGAGAAACTGCACGGCCGCAAGCTGCCGCGCGATGAGGTGCAGGCCAAAAGCCGCGCCTTTGCCACCGAGCAGATCGCCGGCCAGATGGCCGACTTCAAGCGCCTGGGTGTGCTGGGCGAGTGGGACAACCCGTACCGCACCATGGATTTCGGCAACGAGGCCAACGAAATCCGTGCCCTCAAGCGCATCATGGAACGCGGCTTTGTCTACCGCGGACTCAAACCCGTGTACTGGTGCTTCGACTGTGGGTCATCACTGGCCGAGTTCGAGATCGAGTACCAGGACAAGAAGAGCACCACGCTGGACGTGGGCTTCGAATGCGCCGAGCCGGAGAAGCTGGCCAAGGCCTTCGGTATACCGAAGCTGGAGCAGCCTGCCTTTGCTGTGATCTGGACCACCACCGCCTGGACCATTCCGGCCAACCAGGCGCTCAACCTGAACCCCGAACTGGACTACGCGTTGGTGCAGACCGAGCGCGGCCTGCTGGTGCTGGCCGCCGTGCTGGTCGACAAGTGCATGGAACGCTACCAGTTGACGGGCAAGGTACTGGCCACCACGCAAGGCAAGAACTTAAGCCTGATCAACTTCAAGCATCCGTTGTACGACGTCGATGCCGGTTACCGCCGCTTCAGCCCCGTCTACCTGGCTGACTACGCCACCGCCGAAGACGGCACCGGCTTGGTCCACTCCTCGCCCGCCTACGGCGTGGACGACTTCAATAGCTGTGTTGCCCACGGCATGGTTTTTGATGACATCCTGAACCCGGTGCAAGGCGATGGTCGCTACGCACCCGACTTTGCCCTGTTCGGCGGCCTCAACATCTGGAAGGCCGTGCCGATCGTGATCGAGGCCTTGAAGAACGCCGGCCGCCTGTTCGCTACCCACGACATCACCCACAGCTACCCGCATTGCTGGCGCCACAAGACGCCGGTGATCTACCGTGCCGCGGCGCAATGGTTTGTGCGCATGGACGAGGGCGAGGGTGTCTTCACCAAGGACAAGGCCCCCAAGACGCTGCGTCAGCTGGCGCTCGCCGCCATTGAGGAAACCAGCTTCTACCCCGAGAACGGCAAGGCCCGCTTGCGCGACATGATCGCTGGCCGGCCTGACTGGTGCATCTCGCGCCAGCGCAACTGGGGCGTGCCCCTGCCCTTCTTCATCCACAAGGACAGTGGCGAGTTGCACCCGCGCACCATGGAGATCATGGACCAGGCCGCCAGCATGGTCGAGGCCGGCGGCGTCGAGACCTGGAGCAAGGTCTCAGCCGAGGAAATCCTGGGCGCCGCCGACGCCGCGCACTACACCAAGGTCAATGACATCCTCGATGTGTGGTTCGACTCCGGCACCACCCACTTCCACGTGCTCAAGAACAGCCACAAGGACCAATCCACCTGGCCGGCCGACCTCTACCTGGAAGGCCACGACCAGCACCGCGGCTGGTTTCACAGCTCGCTACTTACTGCCTGTGCCATGTACGACCACGCGCCCTACAAAGGCCTGCTGACGCACGGCTTCACCGTGGACGGCCAGGGTCGCAAGATGAGCAAGAGCGTAGGCAATGTAGTGGCGCCGCAGGAAATCAGCAACAAGATGGGGGCCGAGATCATCCGCCTGTGGTGCGCCGCCACCGACTACTCGGGTGACTTGGGCATCGACGACAAGATCCTGGCGCGTGTGGTGGACACCTACCGGCGTGTGCGCAACACGCTGAAATTCCTGCTGGCCAATGTCAGTGACTTCGACCCGGCCCAGGATGCCGTGCCGCTGGACCAGATGCTGGAGATCGACCGCTACGCCCTGTCGCGCGCCGCCGAACTACAGGCCGACATCCTGGCGCACTACGAGGTCTACGAATTCCACCCGGTGGTGGCCAAGCTGCAGGTCTATTGCAGTGAGGATCTGGGTGCCTTCTACCTCGACGTGCTGAAGGACCGCCTCTACACCACGGCGCCGAAATCGCTGGCGCGCCGCAGCGCCCAGACCGCGCTGCACCAGATCACCCAGGCCATGTTGCGCTGGATGGCGCCGTTCCTGAGCTTCACGGCCGAGGAAGCGTGGAAGGTGTGCGGCTCCTCCGAATCGATCTTCATGGAGACTTATTCGACGTTGGGAACGCCCGATGCGGCGCTGCTGGCCAAATGGAGCCGCATCCGCGAGATTCGCGATGCTGTCAACAAGGACATCGAAGCTGTACGTACTGAGGGCAAGGTCGGCGCCTCGCTGCAGGCCAATGTCGCGCTCACCGTGGGCGCCGATGATCACGCCCTGCTGGCCAGCCTAGGCGAAGACTTGAAGTTTGTCTTCATCACGTCGGCGGTCACTTTGGCAAAGGGTAACGAACTGGCCATTCAGGTCACGCCATCTAGTGCCGCCAAATGCGATCGCTGCTGGCACTACCGTGACGACGTCGGCCATGACGCCGCGCACCCAACGCTATGCGGCCGCTGCACCAGCAACCTCTATGGCGCTGGCGAAGAAAGAAAGGTGGCTTGATGGCACGCAAACCGCAAGGCACCGGCGGCATGCTGCAATGGCTGGGCCTGGCCTTCATCATTCTGCTGGCCGACCAGTTCACCAAGGTGCTGATCCTGGCCTACTACCACCTGGGTGAAGCCACCTATGTGACCAGCTTCCTCAACGTCGTGCGCGTGCACAACAGCGGCGCGGCCTTCTCGTTCCTGGCCGGTGCCTCGGGCTGGCAGCGTTGGTTCTTTGTCGCCATCGGCGTGGCTGCCGTCAGCTTCATGCTTTGGATGCTGCGCTCGCACGCTGGTCAGCGGCTGTTTTCCTTTGCGCTGGCCTGCATTCTGGGCGGCGCCATCGGCAATGTGATCGACCGCCTGCTGCACGGCTACGTGATCGACTTCCTCGACTTCCACCTGCGCGGCTGGCACTTCCCGGCCTTCAATGTGGCCGACAGCGCCATCACCATCGGCGCGGCCGGCCTGATCCTGGACGAACTGCTGCGCGTGCGGCGCAGCAGGGGCTAAAAAGCCCCTGCTGCGATCCCTCAAGCGTCAAGCGACAACTCAGGCCTTGGTTGCATAGCGGCTGGGGTTGAGCTCGTTGAGCTTCTTGCCGGTTTCGCTGTCCACGATGTCGCCCTTGCGCTGGGCGTCACGCAACTCAGCCTGCACGTCAGCACGGGTGCGGCCTTGTACCGTCGCCTTGGCCGGGTAGCGGTTGGGATTGAGCTCGTTGAGCTTCTTGCCGGTTTCGCTGTCCATGATGTCGCCGGTGCGCTGGGCGTCACGCAACTCAGCCTGCACCTCGGCACGGGTGCGGCCTTGTGCGACCGCCTTGGCCGGGTAGCGGTTGGGGTTGAGCTCGTTGAGCTTCTTGCCGGTTTCGCTGTCCATGATGTCACCGGTGCGCTGGGCGTCACGCAGTTCCGCCTGGACTTGAGCGCGTGAGGTGGATGCGACCGGGTCTGCTGCCAGGGCATTGCCCGCGGCCAGCGTTGCCAAAGCGATAGTGATGGCGGATGCAAATTTGCTGTTCATGATGAATTTCCTTTAAAAGTCAAACAAAGTTTCTGGGCAAGGCAGGAAATTGGTTTCTCGTCTGTCCAGCGTCGGTGAGTCTTTTTGTTTCGCCTCATCGATGGAATGAACTTTATGACAACATCATTTAAAGAAAAACAGCGTTTTATTCAAGTCATCATTTCTATTTCAGCAATAAAATAGGTTTTCAAAATCACATCACCTCAGGAATTGCATGGATCGGCTCCAGTCAATGCGCGTCTTCCAGCGCGTGGTCGAAGAAGGCAGCTTCGCTGCCGCAGCGCGCGCGCTGGACATGTCACCGGCCGTGGTGACGCGGCTGGTCGCCGATCTGGAGCAAAGCCTGGGCACCCGGCTGCTTCAGCGCACCACGCGCAAGCTCTCGCTCACGGAGGCGGGCAACGAGTATGGCGCCCGGCTGCACAGCATCCTGCAAGACATTGACGAAGCCGAGATGGCGGCGGCGGCCCACAGCAAGGAGTTGCAGGGCACGGTGCGGGTCTTGAGCACGCCCACCATGGCGTCTTACTTCATTGCGCCGAACATCGCCTTGTGGCGTGCGCGCTATCCGAAACTGATGCTGGATCTGGCCATCGATACGCAACCGCTGGCCCGGCTCGAGGCGTTTGACCTGACCATCGTGGCGGCGGACGAGGGGTTTGATGCCAACGTCGTCGCCCGCCCCCTGGGCTCCAACAACCTGATTTTGTGTGCCTCGCCCGCCTATGTGAAGCGCGCCGGCATGCCCAAGACCCCCGACGATCTGGCACAACACGACTACCTCAAGCCCGAGCGCCTCCCCGGCCAGGATGCCGCTGGCCGACGCCTGCGGCTTGAACCCGTCAACAACACGTCTTTGCCGCGCACCCCGATTGAAATCAATGTTTCCCCGGTGCTGCGCACCCAGAGCTTTGATGTGATGTTGCGCACGGGGCTGGATGGTGTCGGCTTCTTTGCCGTCTCTGAATTGATCGCCCGGCCGTTTCTGAACAGCGGGCAACTGGTGCAGTTGCTGCCGGAATGGATGTTGGGCCGAGTCACGGCTTATGCCGCGCTGTCGACGCGCAAATTCATGCCGGCCAAAACACGTGCATTTCTCGATTTCCTGATCGAGCGCACCAACGCGCTCAGCTAGCACCCGGCTCAGGCGCGGACAGGTCCGCCCCATTCCGCCTTTATCACCTGAAACCTTCAGGTGATAAAAACAGCAAAAGTTTCCCGCCCATCTGCCGAAAAAACTCAGACAAGGCCGTACTGCCCCAGGCAGCTTACGGTTGTCGGGCACTGCCTCAACCATTGAAACCACAGAAAGGGTGGCATGGCGCTGAGCATCAATTCCAATGCCACTTCGCTGAATGTTCAACGGCAGTTGACCAAGACGCACGCGACATTGGCCACCTCCATGCAGCGGCTGTCGAGCGGGCTGCGCATCAATAGCGCCAAGGATGATGCGGCTGGCTTGGCCATTTCCGAACGCTTCACCTCGCAGATTCGCGGCAACAACCAGGCGGCGCGTAACGCCAATGATGGCATTTCGATGCTGCAAACCGCGGAGGGCAACCTCGCCAGCATCTCCGGTAGTCTGCAGCGCATCCGCGAACTCGCCGTGCAGGCTTCCAATGCCACCAATTCCACCGCAGACCGGCAAGCCCTGCAAGCCGAGGTGAACCAGCTGGCGTCCGAGATTGACCGCACCGGCGTCGGCGCCCAGTTCAACGGCCTGTCGCTTTTCAGCCAAAGCCGCTCCAGCGCCGTGGGTGACCCCAACAAGCTGGCGGTGCTCGACGGCCTCAAGTCAGGCTGGCTCGAAGACAGCGAAAACATGATCAGCAGCCTGTATGGCCTCACGGCCGACGGCGCGGCCCTAAGCATCGAGTTCACCACCTTCACCGATGGCGCCGGAGGCGTTGCCGCCCAAGTGGCTTCTTCGGTCGGTGGTTCGGGTTTTGGCACCAACTTGAAGCTGCAGATCGACATGGCCGACTTCACGCCGCCGAATCTGCCCAACGGCGGCACCGCGCCCTTCTACAACGACCGCATCATTGCCCACGAGATGGTGCATGCCGTGATGGCCAGAACCGTCAACTACGGCTCCCTGGCCAGCAACAACAACGACATGTGGTTTGTGGAAGGCACGGCCGAGTTCATCCATGGTGCCGATGAACGGGTGGCGGCCGACATTGCCGCCAATGGGGGCGGGGCGGCCGGCCGAGCCGCCATCGCGGGCGCCCTGGCCGGCGGCTTTACGGTGACGAGCCTGGATTATTCGGCCGGCTATTCGGCAGCGCGCTACCTGCATGAAAAAATCAAGGCCGCCGGCGGCAGCGGTATCAAGGACATGCTGGTCTACATGAAACAGAACCCCAGCGCCACGCTGGACCAGGCATTCGCCAATGCATCCCACGGGCTCTACGCCAACAACGCCGCCTTCCTTTCTGACTTTGCAACCAACGGCGCGGCCTTCATCAATACCTTCGATCTCACCAACAGCGATACGGGCGCGATTGGCGGTCTGGACGTGGATGGCGGTGAGATCAAAACCGCCACCAGCGTGGTACCGGACTCCGCTTCCCGCTCTGGGAATGATGTACTGACTGGCTTCGCTGAGAATTTCGAAACCATCACCACCGGCGGCGGCACGAACAGTTTGACATTCCAGGTGGGCGCCAACGCCGGCCAAACCATCAACACCAACCTGGGCGCCATGAACCTGGGCGCGATGGCACTCGATACCTCTCTGGATCTGGTCAACCAGCCGGGGGAAGTGATCAGTGCGGTGGATCGTGCGCTGGACTATGTGAGTTCCCAACGCGCTACCATCGGCGCCCAAATGTCCCGCTTCGATACCGCCATCAATAATCTGCAAACCACCACGGAAAACCTCGCCTCCAGCCGCTCGCGCATTCAGGACGCAGACTTTGCCGTCGAAACAGCTTCGCTTTCACGCAGTCAAATTTTGCAGCAGGCTGGCACAGCCATGCTGGCGCAAGCCAACCAGTCGTCGCAAGGCGTACTGACGCTGCTGAGGTTTTGAGACCGGCCAGTCCCCCGCTTCTCCCTGCGTTCTCTGACCGGCGCCACCTCGCCCTGAACTCCTAGGGCGGTGTTTATGATGGCATCCGCCACCAGCGTGGAACAGCACGCCAGAGAAAGGGAGACACATGAGCACACCTGCCGCCGCAGAAACCAAGCATTTTCTCAACCGCATGCGGTTTGAAGCCGACCCGCTGGCCGATGACACGGTCAGCCGCATTGTCGGTGCCTGGAACCAGCCCGCGGCATCAGCCAGTCTGGAAGCATCACTCACAGCCAATGCTGCGCCATGGCAACGACTCGCCGTCGTGAACCGACTGTTCGGGAAATGGCAGGACAACCAAAGCCTCATCGGCTGGCAAGCCGACAGCACCCGCACCCCGCCCGACATCGCCACCAGCCTGGAAGACTACGTCCGCAACGCGCAGTGTCTGCCTGACTGGGCCGATCCCCACAAGATCGAGCGGGCCGAGCAACTGTTCATCGAACATGGTGTGCTGTCCTGCGTGTTGCTGTTTTGCTCCAGTTTGCCCGAGTGTTATGTGATCCCCGATCTGTCGTCGGTCCTCAATGCCACCGGACAGCTGGAGGCGCACACCGACTACCGGATTCGCGCCACGGCCGCCATGATTTTCCCGGTGATGATGCCCGGTGGGCTGATGGGACCCCATGGCAGCGGCATTGCCCAGATCCTCAAAGTCCGCCTGATCCACGCCACCATTCGCAACCTGATTCTGCACGGCAACCCCGCGCACGTACGACAGACCCACCAGGCCACGCATGACGGCGCAGACAACTTTGTGGTGCCACCACTGCACGCCCTGCAGACGCCCACTGGCATGCAGCAGACCTTGTTTGCCATGGGCTGGGATGTGAACCAACAAGGCCTGCCTTGCAACCAGGAAGAGCTGGCCTACACCCTGCTGACCTTCAGCTACGTCTTCCTTCGCAGCCTGCGCAAGCTGGGCATCGGCCTGCCACCCAAGGACGAAGCGGCCTACCTGCATGCCTGGAATGTAGCGGGACATATCCTGGGCATTCAAGCTGAACTCAGGGCCGACACCATGGACGATGCCGCCCGCCTCTTTGCCAGCTTGCAGGCACGGGGACGCACCCACCAGGTCGAGCCCGACCCCCGACCCCGCCTGGCGCAGGCCTTGATGGCAACCATGGCACAGGTGCTCCCCTTGCGCATCCTCAAACCGTTGCCTGTGCTGCTGACGCGTTATCTCTGCGGCCGGGCCACCGCGCGCGATCTGGGTCTGACACAACAGGTGTCATGGTGGTCCCGTTCGCTGTTTGCCATCTGTGCGGTGCTGGTCCGGGGCATTGACGGGCTGATCCGGCTGGTGTCACCCCGGTTTTGCATCTCGCGCTTCATCACCCGCCTGCTGGGCGAGAAGTTCATGGCCAGCATACTGATGGACCAGGTCCGCCAATTGCAGCTGCCCGAGTCCCTGCGCGAAAGAGTTCAGACCATGATGCAGAATTGGCGCAAACCGCCCTGCTGAAAGTTCGTGCCACCCGGATCCTCCGCTTGAAAGGCGTCTCTGGGCAAGGCGAGCTCAGCTTCGCACCAGATTGAAAATCAGCATACGCAGCTTGGCCGCCGACAAGGGTTTTTTGAGCAAGGGAAAGCCGGCGCTGCGGGCCTCGGCCACCAGCTCTGGCGCGGTGTCTCCGGTGATGATGGCGGCCGGCACAGGGCGGCCGCAATGCGCCTGGATCGCGCGGATGGCCTCCAGACCCGTGCGCCCTTCACGCAAGCGATAGTCGACCAGCATCACATCCGGCTGCAGCCCGCTGCTCTGCAGCCACTCCAGCGCCTGGGCTTGAGACTCAGCGGCCAGCACGGTATACCCCCAGTTGCCCAACAGTCGGGCGGCAGCGTCCCGAATCGACTGATCATCGTCGATCAGCACAATCGTGATTCCCGCGCCTGAGCGGCTGTCACTCCAGGCGGTCTGGTCGTCAACGCCGGGTTCCGCAACCGGCACCCCCAGGGGCACCGTGACGGCAAACATCGAGCCGCGATGGGGCACTGACCGCAAGCTCAGTGGATGCCCCAGCAAGCGGGCCAGCCCATCCACAATCGCCAGGCCGAGGCCCAGCCCTTTTTGCCGGTCACGCTCGGGATTGTCGAGCTGGACGAATTCGTGGAACACCTCTTCCTGCAGGAACTGCGGGATACCGATGCCGGTATCGTGAACCTCGATGCGCAAACACCGTCCCACCCGCCGGCAACCCAACAGGATTTTTCCCTGCTGCGTGTACTTGAGGGCGTTGTTCATGAAATTGCGCACGATGCGTTCCAGCAGCACCGGATCGCTGCGCAGCCAGGCGGAGCAAGCGACCACCCGGCATTGCAAGCCGCGCGCCGCCGCCTGCGGCACAAAGTCATCGGCCATGCGCTTGAGCATGGCCGCGACGGGGAAATCACGCACCACCGGCTGGACACCCGCCACATCGATTTTCGAGAAGTCCAGCAGCGCATCGAGCAATTCACTGAGTTCACGTCCCGCCGCGCGAATTTTCGTGACCAGTGGATAGCTTTCGTGTTCATGCATGTCATGCTCAAGCGCGGCGGCAAAAAGCTCGAGTGCCTGCACCGGCTGACGCAGATCATGGCTGGCCGAGGCAAAAAACCGGGTCTTGGCAATATTTGCCTGCTCTGCCATGGCCTTGGCCTGCTCGGCAAGCTCTTTTTGCCGGGTCAATTCCTCGATCAGCACCTGGTTGTGCCTGCGCAAACGAATCGACTCCATCAGGCCATGCTGAATCTTTCTGAACAGCAACAGATTGACCGGCAGAAACAGCAACACCAGCACACCGACCGTGATGTTGACCAGTTGATCATCCAGCAGACAGCGCACGGAAAACGGCAGGAGGACCGGCAGCACATAGGCCACGTGGGCTGGCACATAGGCGGCATGAAGCATGATCGAACCAATCGACATGATGACCAGCACAATGGCCAGCGCGAACAGCGTCAACAGTTGGTTCTGAAAAAACAAGACACCGGCCATGCCGAAGATGCCGCCCGAAATCGCGACCATGACGGTGTATTGCCGGGCCCAGTGCAAGGGGTCGGCAACCGTCTCCTGGGCGTTAAAAAAGCTGCGCCCAAAGCCCCAGCGCAGCAGACTGACCAGCAAAACCGCTACCAACCAGCCCAGCAGCATTTCATGGTGACCATGGGGCCAAAGCATGCCCACCAAGCCGATGGAAATGGCGGCGTTGCTGATGAGCGCAACAGGCAGCTGCTCATAGAGGAGCTCAATACGGTCGCGCAAAACGTCTGGCGCCAGAAAGTGATCAAAATCAGTTTTGTTCATGCTCAGATCAAGCTTTCCCAGCCGACCCCAACAGCGGCTTCGATCCTTGGAGCGGCAGCGAGCGCACGAGGCATGTCACGAAATCCGTCGTCTTGACGTCAACAACTGAAATTCGTGCAATCCGAAACACCTTGCGGCTTCACTCACAAGGTGAGGATGGTGCAGCCGGTGGTCTTGCGCGCTTCCAGGTCGCGGTGCGCCTGCTGCACCTGCTCCAGCGGGTAGGTCTGATCGATACGGATCTTGACCTTGCCGCTGCTGACCATGGCAAACAGATCGTCCGCCATTTCCTGCGTGGTCTCACGGCTGGCGATATGGGTGAACAGCGTGGGACGCGACACATAGAGCGAGCCCTTGGCCGCCAGCAGATTGATGTCCAGCGGCTCCACCTTGCCCGAAGCGTTGCCGAAGTTGGCGGCCAGGCCAAAGGGACGCAGGCAGTCGAGCGACTTGAGGAAGGTATCTTTGCCGACCGAGTCGTACACCACCTTGACGCCCTTGCCACCCGTGATGTCCTTCACGCGCGCCACGAAATCCTCCTTGGCGTAATTGATCGCAAAAGCCGCGCCGTTGGCCTTGGCCAGGGCACATTTTTCGTCGGAACCGGCCGTGCCGATGAGCTGCAGGCCCATGGCCTTGGCCCACTGACAGGCGATCAGACCGACGCCGCCGGCGGCGGCATGGAACAGCACCTGGTCGCCGGCCTGCAGCCCGCCCTGCGGCTGGGTGCGGCGCAGCAGGTACTGCACCGTCAACCCCTTGAGCATCATGGCCGCGCCGGTCTCGAAAGAAATGTCATCGGGCAGCCGGCACACGCACTTGGCCGGCATCACGCGCACTTCGCAATAGCTGCCCGGGGGCTGGCTGGCATAGGCGGCACGGTCGCCCGCCTTGAGGTGCGTCACGCCGTCGCCGACAGCCTCAACGATGCCTGAAGCCTCCATGCCCAGTTGCAGCGGCAGCGGCAGCTTGTACACACCGGAGCGCTGGTAGACATCGATGAAGTTCAAGCCCACCGCCTTGTGGCGGATGCGGATTTCACCGGGGCCAGGATCACCCACCTGAACCTCGACAATCTTGAGTTGCTCGGGGCCGCCGTTCTGCTCAATGTGCACGGCGCGGGAAGTGATCTGGGTCATGGTGTCTCCTCTAAATGATCGGGAAATTCTACTGTGGCCTGCATCGTGCCACGAATTCAAAACACCTGTGGCAGCGTCCCCTGGGACAGACTTGCTACAGTGCTGACGATGAATTCACGCCTGACACCTGCCACCGTCCTGCTCCTGACCCTCCCGCCGCTGATGTGGGCTGGCAACGCGGTGGTCGGCCGCATGATCGGCCATCTGGTGCCGCCCATGACCTTGAACCTGCTGCGCTGGGTCGGTGCCTTCGTGCTGCTGTTGCCGCTGGCTGCTGGCGTGTTGCGCCCAGGCAGCGGGCTGTGGTCCCACTGGCGTCGCTTCGCCGTGCTGGGCCTGCTCAGCGTGGGCTGCTACAACGCACTGCAGTACCTGGCCTTGCGCACCTCAACCCCGATCAACGTGACCCTGGTCGCGGCCAGCAGCCCGATGTGGATGCTGCTCATCGGCCGCCTGTTTTTCAATGCGTCCATTTCCAGGCAACAGTTGCTGGGCGCCCTGCTGTCGATCAGTGGCGTGCTGCTGGTGCTCAGCCGCGGCCAGCCGCAAACCCTGCTGGGCGTGCAACTGGTGCCCGGTGACCTTTATGTGCTGCTGGCCGCCATGGCCTGGGCCTACTACAGCTGGATGCTGACCGAGCCCGGCAAGGAACCCACCGAAATCCGCAACGACTGGGCCGCCTTCCTGATGGCACAGATCACGCTGGGACTGGTCTGGTCGGCCCTGTTTGCAGCCGGCGAATGGGCGCTGACCGACGCGCATATCGAGTGGGGCTGGCCGCTGGCCGCTGCCCTGCTGTTCGTCGCCGTCGGGCCGGCCCTGCTGGCCTACCGTTGCTGGGGCGCGGGCGTGCGGCGTGCCGGCCCCAGCGTCGCCGGCTTCTTTTCCAACCTCACGCCGCTGTTTGCCGCCGTGCTCTCCTCCGCCCTGCTGGGCGAGATGCCGCACACCTACCACGTGATCGCTTTTGCGCTGATTGTCAGCGGCATCGTGGTATCGTCACGGCGCTAACTATTTGCCATTTCTCTTCATCGGAAGTTGCCATGAAATCTGTTTCTGCCAAGCATCTGCTGCTGTCCGCCCTCATCGTCCTGACGGGATGCGCCACCACGTCCAGTAATGACTCCGGCAGCGGCTCAGGCTCCACCATGAACGACCTGATTGCCAACACCCAGTTACCCGCTGGCGCCAAGATCAACCACAGCCAGTCGCTGATCATGGGCTCGGGTGAGAACTGGGTCGGGCGCGTGGTGCTGGAACTCAACCAGAACAGCAATGCCGCCTACAATTTCTTCCTGGAACAGTACCCGCAACAGGGCTGGACCCTGGTGAGTGCGGTGCGCGGCAAGACCAGCCTGCTGGTGTTCACCCGGGCCGACCGCAGCGCCACGGTGGACCTGGCCGAAGGCGGCATGCTCGGTGGCTCGCTGGCCACGCTGACCGTCAGCCCCAAGAGCACGCTGCCGGCACCGCCCGTGCGGCGTTGATCAGCGACCGGCGCGCATGCGCCGGCCTGTCCTGCCTCAGTAAGTGCCCGGGTAGGCGCCACCGTCGGCCAGCACGTTCTGGCATAACCACTCGTGACGACTCAGACTGGCACAGCCAGCAGGTCAGCTGCCGCCTGCGCGGCCACGCGACCTTCGTCGGTGGGCACCACCCAGACCTCCACCACACTGTCGGCTGCATGCAGGCTCGATGCCTGCAATCCATCAGCCCGGCTGTTTTTCTGGGGGTCGAGCACCACCCCCAGGAACGCCAGCCGCTCGCATACGTCAGCTCGCAGCAAGGCGTCATGCTCGCCGATGCCGCCAGTGAAGGCCAACACATCGAGTCCGTCCAGGCAGGCGGCCATGGCACCCGTCTCGCGTATCACCCGGTGTGTGAACATGCGGATGGCCAGTTGCGCCTGCGACTCGTCGCTGGCGCGCAGGCGGCGCATGTCGGCGCTCAGGCCGGAAACACCGAGCAGACCGCTTTGCCGGTACAGCAGGTCCTGCAAACGCGCATGATCCCAGCCCTGGGCCAGTAGATGAAGCACGACGCCGGCGTCGAGCGTTCCGCTGCGCGTTCCCATCATCAAACCGTCAAGCGCCGAGAAGCCCATGGTGGTCGCGCAGCTCTTGCCTCCCCACGCGGCGCACAGGCTGGCACCATTGCCAAGATGCGCCATCACGACACGATCACCGGCACGTTGCGACAGTCCCCCGAGCGTCTGCATGACGTATTGATAGGACAACCCATGGAAGCCGTAGCGCCGGATGCCTTGTTGTCGAAAATCCTGCGGCAGGGCGAACAGGTATTCTTCTTCCGGCAGCCCCGCGTGGTACGCCGTGTCGAAGCAGGCGATTTGGGGCACACCGGGGAAGATGCGCCCGAAAGCGAGAATGCCCTCGATGTTGTGCGGCTGGTGCAGGGGCGCCAGGGACGACAGCGCCGACAGCTTGTTCAAAATGCCCGCGTCCACGACCACCGCGTCACGGAATGTTTCTCCGCCATGCACAACCCGATGCGCGACGGCCTGCAAGTCGCGTCCGGCCGACTCCTGCCGCAGCAACTGCTGCAAAGCCTTGAGTGCATGCCGAAATGGCTCGGCACCCGCAGCATCCAGGTACTGCTCGCCAGCTCGTCCTGCGATGCGCCAGCTCAGTACCAATTTCCCGTGCGGCTCCAGCCCCTGGATGGTTCCCGTCAAGGTGGGTGGGCTCGAGGCAGCCCCCGCTAGCGGGTAGAGCGCGAATTTGAGGCTTGAGGAGCCGGCGTTGACGGCCAGAACGGTCATGCAGCAATCTCCCCGTGAAACCAGTTTTCGGCACTCACAACTGCGCCTTGCGCTGGTGGTGCGCGACCAGCTTGGCCAGCAGGGCCGAGGCCATGCGCGCCGGCACACCATCGGCGCGACTGGTCAGGGCAATCGGCACCCGCGCGCCGACAACAATCCCCGATGCCGTGGCGCCAGCCAAGTACTCCAGTTGCTTGCCCAGCATGTTGCCGGACTCCAGATCGGGAACGACCAGGATATCGGCATCACCCGCCACGTCGGAGTCAATTTTCTTGATGCGTGCAGCCAGCACCGAGATCGCATTGTCGAAGGCCAACGGCCCGTCCAGCAGGCCGCCGCTGATCTGGCCACGCTGCGCCATCTTGCACAGGGCGGCCGCATCCAGGGTCGACGGGATGCTGGAGGTCACCGTTTCCACCGCCGACAGAATGGCCACCTTGGGCTGCGCGGTGCCCAGGATCTGCGCCAGCAGGATCGCGTTCTGCACGATGTCCACCTTGTCCTGCAAAGAGGGATCGATGTTCAACGCGGCATCGGTCAGCAACAACGGTTTGTAATAGGTCGGCACATCGAAACGAAAGACATGCGACATCCTGCGCCCGGTACGCAAGTCCGGCGTGGCAACCACGGCATGGATAAGTTCATCCGTATGCAGACTGCCCTTCATCAGGGCCTCCACCTGCCGGGCGGCGGCCATCTCGGCCGCTTTGCTGGCGGCCGCATGGCTGTGGGGTACCGGCACGATCTCAACGCCAGCCAGGTCGATGCCCGCTTCCTCGGCCAACTCGCGCATCCTGGCTTCAGGCCCGATCAGCACGGGCTCGATCAGACCAGCGCGTGCCGACTCAAAGGCACCACGCAGCGAGTCGGCGTCACACGGATGAACGATGCCGCAGCGTATGGCGGCAAGACCCTTGCCCATTTCCAGCAGCGCGCGCAGGCGGGCTTCCGGATCGAACAGCTGGATGCGCGGCGCGTTGACGCGCGCACGGCGAACCTTCTGCGTCGGTGCCAGCACCCGGGCCAGCCCGTGCAGCACACGCTCGCCATTCTGATTGAGCACCTGGCAATCCAGCTCGACGTGTTTTTTCGCCTCGTCCCGGGCTGTCACCGTCACGGTCACGGTCAACGTATCGCCCACGCGCACCGGTCGGCTGAAGTGCAAGACCTGCTCCAGGTAGATCGTGCCCGGTCCGGGAAACACCGTACCCAACAAGGCCGAAATCAAGGCGCCACCCCACATGCCATGGGCGATCACGCCATGGAACAGGGTGGCGTCGGCATAGACGGGATCAAGGTGGGCTGGATTGGTGTCCCCCGAAACGGCCGCAAAGGCCTGGATGTCCTGCAGCGTCAATGTGCGCACGATGCGGGCATTCTGGCCCAGACTGATTTCGTCAAAGATGACGTTTTCGATGCAATCTTCAATCACCGGGACAGGGGCATTCATGGCAATCATCCAGCACAGGGTTCAGGGCGTAAGGGCTCAGTCGGCATAACGCACCCGCACGTACTCGCCAGGGGCATCCCCCAGGACACTGGCCGGCGGGATGGACGGCGGCGACACTGGTTTGCCCGAGCGCTCGCGCAGCCAGTCCGCCATGGCCGGCCACCAGGAGCCCTCGTGGGTCGGAGCCTGGACCAGCCATTCGTCGGGCTCGCGCCAGCCGTGTCCGGCTTCGACGCTGGCCATCTGGTAGCTGCGGTGGGGGTGGCCCGGCTCGGCCACAATGCCCGCGTTGTGGCCGCCGGCGGCCAGGATGAAGGTGGTGTGGGTATCGGTCAGCAGATGAACCTTGTAGACCGAACGCCAGGGCGAGACATGGTCACGCACCGTGCCCACCACCAGCATCGGCGCCTTGATGTCCATCAGGGCCACGCCGACGCCGCCCACGCGGTAGTGGCCCGACGCCAACGCGTTGTGAAGGAACAGCGAGGACAGGTATTCCGAGTGCATGCGCTCGGGAAGACGTGTGACATCCGCATTCCAGCTCATCATGTCGTTGCCCACCTCGTCCTGACCCAGCAGGTAGCGGTGCGTGCTGCGCGACCAGATCAGGTCGCGCGAATTCAAAAACTTGAAGGAGTCGGCCATCTGGCGACCCGACAGATAGCCGGTACGCGCCATCTGCTCATGCAGCGTCTTGAGCTGGTCGTCATCAATGAAGACCCCCAGCTCGCCCGGCTCGCTGAAATCGGTCTGCGCCGCCAGCAGCGTGACCGTGGCCAGTTCAGGCAGTTCATCCAGGCAGGCCTGGATGTCGGGTTGGCGCTGTGCTCTGCGCTCGTGGTCTGGCACGGGCGTGCCGCAACGCCCGAGCGCGGCCGCAACGATGGACAGGAAGGTCCCGCCCAGGCAGTAGCCCAGGGCATGAATACGGCCAGCGCCCGTCGACGATTTCACGGCCGCCATGGCCTGCATCACACCCTGCGCCAGGTAGTCCTCCATCCCCAGGTGACGATCGGAGACGTCCGGGTTGCGCCACGAGATCATGAACACGGTGTAGCCCTGCGCCACCAGATAGCGCACCATGGAGTTGCCGGGAGACAGGTCCAGGATGTAGTACTTCATGATGCACGAAGGCACGATCAGCAGCGGCTCGGGGTACACCTTGCTGGTCGTCGGCGTGTACTGGATCAGCTCGATCAGGTGGTTGCGAAACACGACCTTGCCCGGCGTCACCGCCACCGCCTTGCCGACCTCGAAATCCAGCGGTCGCAAGGTGCTGGGCGACGTCTTGGCACGCGCCTGCTGGTATTCCAGAAGATCCTTGACGTAACTCTGGTAACCCTTGAGCCAACTCTGCCCGAGCGATTCCCCGCCCTTCTTGAGCACCTCGGGGTTGGTGACGCCCCAATTGGAGGGCGACAGGGCATCCAGCCCCTGGCGAGTGAAGAAGTTCGCCAAATGGTGATGGTGTCTGGACATGCCATCGACCTGGGTGGCGTCGTGCCACCAGGCCTCGCCCGCCTTGAAGCTGTCGCGCAAGGCCTTAAACGGCAAGCGGCTCCAGTCCGGGTCGCTGAAGCGGTGGTCTGTTTCAGCCACGGACCGCTCATCGTCCTCGGATGCCGGCTGCCACAGGCTGCTCAGCACCTGGTGCGACAGTGACACGGCACGTTGCGTCAGAAACAACTGGTGGCCGGGCGATGCTGCCAGGTGCATGCCCCAGTCGGCATAGGCCAACGCCAGCGACAGCGGCGACAGGCCCATGCTGACGCTGGCAAGCTGCCCGTGAATGGCTTCGTCCAGCCGTCTGGCAGCGTCCAGCGGCGATTCAGACGGGAAGGCTGGGAAAGTGTTGTTTTCCATGGTGTCTCGAGAGAAATAGTCAGGCCACTGCATGGCACCCCGCATCGACAAAAATAGTCTGCCCTGTCATGCCCGAGGCGGCATCGCTGCAAAGAAATGCGTTGAGCCGGGCGATTTCCTCCAGGGTGACCAGCCGACCCAACGGCGCTTTGCGTTGGGCGTTGGACATCAATTCATCGAATGCCTCGATGCCGGAAGCCGCCCGTGTCAGGATCGGCCCCGGCGACACCGCATGCACCCGAATCCCACGCGGCCCCAGCTCCAGGGCCAGATAGCGCACCAGCGACTCCAGCGCGGCCTTGACCGGTCCCATCAAACCGTAATGGGGCACGGCTTCGGCCGCGCCCAGGTAACTCATGGTCACCAGGCTGCCGCCGTCGCGCATGTGAGGGGCGCAGAGCTGCGCCAGCCGGGCGAAGGAGTGGCAAGACACCTCCATGGCACGGGCAAATCCGACGCTCGAACTGTCGATCACCGGGCTGTGCAAGTCTTCCAGTGGTGCCCAGGCGATCGAATGAACCACAAAATCAAGCCGTCCGAGATGCTCGACCGCGTGCTCGACCAAAGCCTGCAACTCATCTGGCTTCTCCACGTCGCACGCATAGAGCGCAACATCCAACGAGCGCGCCAGCGGCTCCACAAACCTGTAGGCCTTCTCGTTCAGACACGAGGTCACCAGGTCAGCGCCCTGTCCACGCGCCTCGCGGGCGCAGCCATAGGCGATGCTGTGCTCATTGGCCAGTCCGAGGATCAGGCCCTTCTTGCCGTCGAGCAAGGCCGCCGCAGGCGCAGCATTCATGTTCCGTGCTTCCGGTGACGCCCGGTGGACTGTGAGGCTCGCAGCGTCCGCAGACGGTCCAGCAGGGCTAGGTCGGGCACCATGACTGCGGCGACCAGACCGGGATAGACCACTCCGTCGTTGCCGTCCAGTGTGATGACGTCCCCTTCACTGAGCACCAATTCACCCAGGTGGACGGTACGCGCCGCCGTATCGATGCGCAGGCTGTCACAACCCACCAGACAGACCTTGCCCAATTGCCGCGCCACCACGGCGGCATGTGACGTGCGCGCGCCGCGCTGCGTCAACAGGCCGACGGCGGTCTCCAGGGCCGCGATGTCGCCCGTCTCCGCATCCTGCCGCACCAGGATCACGCGCACACCTTCGGCGGCACGCGCGGCGGCGCGTTGCAGGTCGAGCGCGATTTCACCGGACGCCACGCCCGAACAGGCCGGCAAGGCCCGAGCCACCGGGCTGACCGCCGCCTCCGGGCCGCCCTGTGCCGCCAGTCGCAACGTGCCAAGGTCGTCCTCGCGCAGCAGCGCCGTCCGCTCCAACGCCGTGGCTGCATCGATGACGCCTTCATCGACAAGATCGAGCGCGATGCGGGCCGTCGCCAACGGCGTGCGCTTGCCGCCACGGGTCTGCAGCATGTACAGCACACCGTCCTGGACCGTGAACTCGAAATCCTGCATGTCCTTGAATTCCTGCTCCAGCGCCTGCGCCGACTCCTCCAGCTTGGACCAGGCTTGCGGCACGACGCCGGCGAGTACTTCATGCCCATGCGCATTCCTGCGACCGGAGACGACGTCCTCGCCCTGTGCATTGGCCAGGAAATCCACCCACAACTGCCGCTCGCCCGTCATCGGATCCCGGGTGAAGCCGACCCCGGCGCCGCAGTGGCTGCCACTGTTGCCAAACACCATGCGCTGAATGGTGACTGCCGTGCCGATGGCGGGGTCGATCTGCTTGAGTTCGCGGTACGCCTGCGCCTTGTCGGCATGCCAGGAAGCAAAGACCGCGCGCACAGCGGCCGACAGTTGCGCGTTGACATCCTGCGGGAACGCCTGCCCCGCATGTTGTTGGTAAATCGACAGGAAGCGATGTGCCAAATCGCGCAACTCGCTGAAGTCGAGCTGGCGCTCATCGCGCCCTTGGCAAACGTGCTCAATCTCGGACTCGAACAGTGAGGACGGCAGTCCGCTCACGATTTCGCCGAAGCTGGCCACCAAACGACGATAGGCATCCCACACCAAGCGGGGGTTGCCTGTCTGGCGCAGCAGGCCGGGAAGGGTTTTGTCGCACAAGCCGACATTCAGCAGCGTCTCCATCATGCCCGGCATGGAGACAGGTGCGCCCGAGCGCACCGAGACAATCAGCGGATTGCGCGCATCGCCGAACCCCTGACCCGCCGCATCTTCCAGTACGGGGAGACCCACCGAAAATAGCGGCCCCATGCACTCATCAGGGGATTGGGTGTAATGCGTTCCGATCACCAGCGCGGAAGGAACGGGAAGACCGATCTCCGCCATGCGCAGCAGGTTGTAGGCCTTTGCGCCCATGTTCTCCCGATTCGACTTGTGCTGGCGGGAGACATTGCCACTGGCAATCAGGTAAAAATGTTTGGGGTATTGGATTGCGGACTTCATGCAGGCATTCCAGATTTGTTGAACACCATCTGCCGGAGTGAATAACCGACCCCCAGCAAGGCATCCGAGGCACTCTCGATCGCACCGGCCAGGTCATGGGCCAAGAGCAAGCTGGCAGGCGATGCATGGAGTGTGCGCACAATGACCATGCGCGCCTGGCGCTCCAGCTCGTCACAGATCCGTTCAGCGCGCAGCATGCGCCACAGCGTCTGCAAAAGCAGCTCACTGTCAGCGGGCTCACCCCTGTCGCTCACATGGCGCGCGATTTCAATCGCCTTGACCTGATCCTGTATGGCCGCCAGCGTGGTATCGGCCAAACGGCTCAACACGGCATTGACTTGCGCGGGTAGCCCTGACAGAGGGGGCGCCTGTGTCATGGAATGGATGAATATGGCCTCCTCCAGGGCATCAGACACGTCGTCCGACCTCTCAAGCAGCTCAACCACTGGCAGCCATCGGCTCTGCCGCTCGGCGCGTTGCCGTGCATCCATCAACAGGTGGTCGGCTCGTCTTTCCCAACTCTTGGCGCGCACCACCGGATCCGCAACACTGTCCGCATTTGGTGCTACGCCATTCTCAAGGACATCACTGAGCGACTGGGCCAGGGCATGGTTGTAGGCAGCATGTTCCGCCAGCAGATCAAACTCGAAGGTACGCTGACGCAGCACACGAGCGAGCAACATGCGCGCCTCATCAGCCACCAGGGCAACCGGCTGCTGCTGACGCAGCATGACGCTGGAAATGCGCAAGAGTTTGAGCAAAAACTCATAGGCTGCAGTTTCCCCGAGCACATTGTCCAGGCGATCGCCGACCCGAAACGCCTCACTGTCCACCGCCTGCATGGCATTGAACACAAGTTGCTCGCCACCCGCCAGCAGCCATCCCATGTGCCCCCACTCTTCCTTCGCCGCACGACACAGGAGGGCATGGGCCTGCCGCTTGTCGACGAAGTTCTGCAGTCGCTTGCGGGCACGATTCCAGTCAATGACAAAGACAATGCGCGCGGCGACCGCTTCCAGGCTATTGAGCAGTTGTGCATCATCATCGGCCTTGAACTTGGCGCGGCCCACCTGGTAGGGCTTGCCTTCGTTGAGGCCGACCGATGTCATCGTGTCGAACCCCTTCCATTCGTAGCCGATTTCTTCCAGCATCTGACGGAAAAAGTCAAAGCGCCCGGCATGCAGATCGGAATAGGTCAGGCCAATGCCACGTCCCTCCACCTCGATCACCAGAACGTGTACATCATTGGTCCCAATGTCGTTCTGAATCAGAAGACGGGAACCCGCGCGGGTGACTGCCGTATCGAGTCCGGGGTGGGAGAACTTCAGTGGGGCGGTCCGGTGCAAGCCGCGCATGAAGGCCTGTATCAGCGGCCGATCGGCATCCTCGATCTGCCAGACATGCGCACCATCCAGATCCTCGGTAGCAAGCTCGCAGGCCATGCTGTTGAGCTGCTTGTGGAGATCCATCACCAAGATGTGAAAACTGTCGCCCTTCTCCCTATCTCCTTGGGTCAACTCCGCCAGCGCCTCACGGCTGAGCCCTTCAGCGTCACCCATGTCGTGGATCTTCTGCAACCACAGGTCACGACGGGCGACCAGTTCCGGATCGTGTTGGCGATCGCCGTCACATATCGGCCGCGCCATCACGGCCAGATCAGCCGCCAACGCATCGCGCAGTTGGACCATTTGCGGAATGACCAGCGTGCGGCCATCAAAGTACGCCGCCTTGACAAAGTCCTGCAGCCAAGCGGAACCATGCAGGCCGGCTTGCGCCAGTTCGCGCCCCCAGTCCGTAATGTGCGTCTCTGGTGAGCTGGCATGCTGCGCGGCCGACTGCAGCAGCGTGAGATACAGCTTCAGGCGGTCATTGGCCAAAAGGGCCGCCTTGATCCAGGCCGGCATCAACAGGGATTGTTTTCCCAGCGAGGCGACCGCATTCTCTTTGAGCATGAAAAGTCCCCGTTCGTGACATCACTCACGGGTCATTCTCAAGAGTAGTTTTGACGAATTGATGACAAACCCCCGCATCGTCTTTCTAATTGCAGCCGCTTGATGTTCATCAAGATTTATCCGCTACGGTCGCGTACGCAGAGGTTCATGCCGGGCGCAAATCCGGTTCTAATCCACAGGGTTGCACGACATTCGGGCAACAAGAGCGGTCGCGCCGCGACGGCTTTATTTCTCCAGGAGGTCTCTAATGCATGCCATCAAGGAAGCCCGCAAGTTCATAGAAGCGGCGCCTGAGAATCCATCCGCGAAAACACTCTCGCGCCTCGTGTTGGCCTTGGAGTCAGAAGCGGACTTCCCAATTTCGGATATTTACAAACTTGATCTGGAGCGCTTCGACTTGGCGCTCCAGATTCTGCGGGAATGGCGGCTTGACCGTTACTACGCCGGCAAGGCACGCCTGTTTGACATCTCCCTGCAGATAACGGAGATGCAGCTCAAGGCGCAATGAAAAAAAAAGCGCTGGCCTCAAAACGAGACCAGCGCTCCCTGACTGGCGTCAGGATTGGGCGGCACTTGGCGCTGAGCGAGGAACCATCAGTACGTGCCCGGGTAGGCACCCCCATCGGCCAGCACGTTCTGGCCGTTCATGTAGCCCGCATGCTGGCTGCACAGGAAAGCGCAGATCGCACCAAACTCCTCGGGCGTGCCGAAGCGCTGCGCCGGAATCGTCTTCTTGCGTGTCTCCATGACGGCCTCAATCGGCTGACCGGTCTTCTGCGCGGCACCAGCCATCGTGCCCTTGAGGCGGTCGGTATCGAACGCACCCGGCAGCAGGTTGTTGATGGTCACGCCCTTGGCCGCCAGCTTGGGGTTGCGTGCCACGCCGGCGACAAAACCGGTCAGGCCGCTGCGCGCGCCGTTCGAGAGGCCCAGGATATCGATCGGCGCCTTCACCGCGCTGGACGTGATGTTGATGATGCGGCCAAAGCCACGCGCAGCCATGCCGTCCACCGTGGCCTTGATGAGTTCGATCGGCGTCAGCATATTGGCATCCACCGCCTTGATCCAGGCCTCGCGGTCCCAGTCACGGAAGTCGCCGGGCGGCGGGCCGCCGGCATTGGTCACCACGATGTCGAAATCCTGGCGCAGCGCAAACACCGCGGCACGACCGGCCACCGTGGTGATGTCGCTTGCCACCGCCAGCACTTCACTGCCCTTGGCATCGCCCTTGAGCGTGGCAACCGCGGTCTGCAGCGCCTCGGCGCCACGCGCCACGATCAGCACGTTGACCCCTTCGCGCACCAGCGCCTGCGCGCAGCCAAAACCCAGTCCTTTGCTGGCGCCGCACACCAGCGCCCATTTGCCTGCAATACCCAGATCCATGATGTTTTCCCGTTGAAATAGTGAACGAATGGTGACGATGATACGGGCAGAATCCGCCCGTTGCACCCCAGTATCTTTCAGACCACCGAGGCGCGCGCCGAGCGACTGAAAACAAAGATGCCGGCCACCACCAGACCGGTACCGGCCGCCACCCACAGGGTGAAGGGTTCACCCAGGACCAGCACGCCCATGAGGATGGTGGACACCGGCCCGACCATACCGATCTGGGCCGTGGCGCCGGCGCCGATGCGTTCGATCGCCATCATCACCAGCAGCACCGGCACCGCCGTGCACAGCGTGGCATTGAGCAGCGAAAGCCAGATCACCGGTAGCGCCACGCTGGCGGCATTCAGGGGCCGCAACAGCACAAACTGCAGCAGGCACAACACACAGGCCACGCTGGTGGCCAGCCCCACCAGCCGCAAGGAACCCAGGCGCTGCACCAACTCGCCGCTGTAGGTCAGGTACAGCGCATAACTGATGGCGCTGAGAAACACCAGCAAGGAGCCCCAGGCCACATCGCGGCCTTCCGCGGTGGCTTCCTGACCGAACACCAGCAACACGCCCGCATAACTGACCGCCATGCCCAGCAACTGCACGGGCTGCACCTTGCGGCCGAACAACAGCAGACTCAGCAACAGCACCAGGGTGGGTGTGAGGTAGATGATGAGCCGCTCCAGCGACGCGCTGATAAAGGCCAGACCGGCGAAGTCGAGAAAGCTGGCCAGGTAGTAGCCGCTAAAGCCCAAACCGAGCACGCCGAGCCAGTCGCGCCGTGTCAGCGCAGGCTGGCCCCGGCTGGACCACCATGCCATCAGAGCAAAAAGCGGCAGCGCGAACAGCATGCGGTACATGATGAGCGTGACCGCATCGACGCCATGGCGATAAGCCAGCTTGACGATGATGGCCTTGCCGCTGAAGGCAATGGCGCCCAGCACGGCAAACAGCAGGCCGGAAGCTGCGTGAGGCGTCGCGTGCGACACCGGCTTCACACCCCTGGACGACACCGGTTTGCGTGCCGACTCAGAAACCCGCCACCAGGCCGTCGCGGCGCGCGTCGCTGGCGGCCACATAACCTTCCACCTTCGGATCACCGGCACGCCAGATGAACTGGCCGGCGCCGAAGTCCTGGTAGGAGTCGTTGATCACTTCCATGCGGTGGCCGCGTTCGGCTAGGCCCTGCACCGTGGCCGTTGCCATGCTGGACTCGACATTGATCTCCAGCCCGGCGTTGTAGCGCCAGCGCGGCGCGTCGCACGCGGCCTGCGGGTTCTGGCCGTAGTCCAGCATGCGCACCAGCGTCTGCATGTGGCCCTGCGGCTGCATGTTGGCGCCCATCACGCCGTAGCTCATGACCGGCTGACCATCCTTGGTGAGGAAGGCCGGAATGATAGTGTGGAAGGGCCGCTTGCCCGGCGCCACCAGATTGGCCGGGTTGAGTGCTTTCGCATCGAGGCTGAAAGCATGGCCGCGGTTTTGCAAGCTGATGCCAAAGCTCGGTTCAACACAACCGGAGCCGAAGCCCATGTAGTTGCTCTGGATGAAGCTGACCATCATGCCGTTCTCATCGGCCGCCGTGAGATAAATCGTGCCGCCCTTGACCGGGTTGCCGGCCTTGAAGTCCTGCGCTTTTTTCATGTCGATCAGCTTGGCGCGCGCGGCGAGGTAGGTGTCGTCCAGCATCTGCTCAGCGGTGACCTCCATGGCCGAAGGCTCGGCCACGTAGCGGTAGACATCGGCAAAGGCCAGTTTCATGGCCTCGATCTGCAGGTGTTGCGAATCGACGCCGTCCACCGGCAGCGATCCGAGGTCAAACTTGTCGAGGATGCCCAAAGCGATCAGCGCCGCGATGCCCTGGCCATTGGGCGGGATCTCGTGCAGGGTGTAGCCGCGGTAGTTTTTGCCGATCGGCTTGACCCATTCCGGCTGGTAGGCGGCAAAGTCGCTGGCCTTCAAACTGCCGCCGTGCTGGGCGGAAAACTTCTCCAGCGCCTGGGCGATCTCGCCGCCATAGTAGGCTTGGCCTTTGGTCTCGGCAATGGCGCGCAGGCCGCGCGCTGCCGCCTTGAACTGGAACAGCTCGCCGACCTGCGGCGCGCGGCCCCAGGGCAGGAAAGATTGTGCAAAGCCAGGCAGGGATTTCAACTCATCGGTGGCCGCCGCCCACTTCTGCTGCACCACGGTGGGCAGCAGGTAGCCGCGCTCGGCGATCTCGATGGCCGGCTCCATCAGGTCGGCAAAGGGCAGCTTGCCGAAGCGCTCGCTCATGGCAACCCAGCTGGCCACGGCACCGGGCACGGTCACCGAGTCGATGCCGCGCTTCGGGGGGGTCTTCGCATTGTCGCCGTACTTGCGCTTGAAGTAGTCAGGCGTCCAGGCCTGCGGTGCACGACCAGAGGCATTGAGGCCATGCAGCTCCTTGCCGTCCCACAGGATGCAGAAGGCATCGCTGCCCAGGCCGTTGCTGACCGGCTCGGTGATGGTGAGGGCGGCTGCGGCAGCAATCGCCGCATCGACCGCGTTGCCGCCCTTCCACAGCATGCGCAGGCCGGCCTGCGCGGCCAGCGGATGCGAAGTGGAGACGACGTTGCGGGCGAAAACCGGCAAACGGGTGGTAGTGTAGGGGTTGGTGAAATCGAACTTCATGTTTTGATTATCAGGGTTTCACAAAGCATCGGCCAGCACCGTGTCCGCTGGACCGCTCAGGTCCACCACCCGTTCTTGCATGCTGCCAGCAAGCGGATGCCAGCACGCCACCGGATGATGCAGGTTCATGCCTGTGACTGGCACCTGTTGCAGGCACCGGTTTGAAGCACTCGAACAACGCGGCGCAAAGGCACAGCCGGCTGGGAGATTACCCAAGTCTGGCGGCGCCCCCGCAATGGCAGCCAGTGGCTTGCCGCGCATGCCGGCCACCACGGTGGAGTCCATCAAACCTCGGGTGTAGGGATGCAGCGGCCGCTGGATGACATCGGCCACACTGCCCTGCTCCACGATGCGCCCGGCGTACATGATGGCCAGACGGTCGGAAATTTCCACTGCGGCGCCGATATCGTGCGTTACAAAAATCACCGACATGCCGAGTTCGCGCTGCAACTCACGCAGCAACAGCAGGATCTGGATTTGCACCGTGGCATCCAGCGCAGTGGTGGGCTCGTCCGCCAGCAGCAGTTTGGGCTTGCAGCACAGGGCCAGCGCAATCATGGCACGCTGGCGCATGCCACCGGACAGTTCGTGCGGGTAGGCGTCCATGCGTTTGCGCGCCTGCGGAATCTGCACCCGCTCCAGCATCTGCAGCGCACGCACTCTGGCGCTCGCCTGATTGACAGGCTCATGCGCGCGGATCATTTCCGCCATTTGGCTGCCGATGGTGAAGACCGGGTCAAATGCCAAGCCCGGCTCCTGAAACACCATGGACACCACGCCGCCCCGGTAGCGCGCCAAGGCACCCCCTTGGAGCGCCAAAACGTCCTGGCCATCGACCAGAACCTGGCCCTGCACCTGCGTGCGCTTGGGCGAATTCAGACGCAGCAGGGTGCGCAGCGTCACACTTTTGCCCGAACCCGACTCACCGAGCAGGCCCAGCGTTTCACCCTGGGCAAGTTCAAGGCAGACGCCACTGAGTGCCTGCACCACGCGCTGCCCCAGGAAGCGAACGGTCAGGTCTTGGACTGACAGCAAAGCTTGTGTCATGTGTGCACCTCCAACAGCGGTGCTGCAGAATGCCCGGAGCCCGCCAACGCCATATGACAGGCTGCCAGATGGGCGGAATCTCCCCGCCCCTGCAACAGCGGTGCCGTGCTTTCACACACCGACTCGGCATGCGGGCAACGATCACGAAAACGGCAACCGGATGGCGGATTGATCGGGTTGGGCGGGTCGCCGCTGATGGGGGGCTTGGATGTCCGGCGCGTCGGGTCCATGGACGGCACCGCCGACAACAGGGCCCGGGTATACGGGTGGCGCGCCGCGCTGTAGATCTGTTCCACTGGCCCGACTTCCACCACTTGGCCCAGATACATCACCATCACGCGGTCGCACAGGTACTGCACCACATGCAGATCATGCGAGATGAAAATGTAGGTCAGTCCCTGTTCGTTTTTAAGTTCCTGCAGCAGATTGAGCACCTGCGCCTGCACCGATTTGTCCAGAGCCGCTACCGCCTCGTCCAGAATCAGCAGCCGCGGCTCCAGCGCCAGGGCCCGTGCGATGTTGACACGCTGGCGCTGTCCGCCCGAGAGTTCATGCGGGTAGCGCGCTGCAAATTGGGCGGGCTGCAGACCCACCCGCTCCAGCAGGGCGCGGGCACGCATACGTGCCTGCTGCCGCCCGATGCCATGTTCGCGCGGACCGAAGCTGATGGTGTCTTCCATGGTCAGTCGCGGATTGAGGGAGGCGAAAGAATCCTGAAACACCATCTGCAGGTTGCGCCGGTATTCCTGCAATGAGACGCCACCAAACTCGTCCACGCCCTCCCCGTCGAACACCAGGCTGCCGCTATCCGGCAGCATGAGACGCGCCATCAGGCGCGCCGTGGTGGACTTGCCGCAGCCTGATTCCCCCACAATACCCAGCGTCTCGCCCTTGGCCACATCAAAGCTCACGCCGTCGACGGCGTGCACGGCCCGTTTTGAACCGGACAGAAAACCATCGCGCACCGGGAAGTGCTTGACCAGGTTGCGCACCGACAGCAAGGGTTGGGCCGGGCCGCCCCGGTCGGGGCTTTGCACCAATTCTGTCACCGGCGGCATGGGAATCATGAGGCGTTCATAGGGTGGCATGTCATCACCTCCGCAAGTCCATGGCCGAGCGGATGCCATCGGCCAGCAGGTTGAAACAGATCGAGGTGATGAAGATCATCACGCCGGGCAAGGCAGCCACCAGCGGGTTATTGAAGATGGCGGAGCGCAGGGTGTTGAGCATCAGTCCCCACTCGGCCTCGGGCGGGCGCACCCCCAGCCCCAGGAAGGACAAGCCGGAGGCCAGGATCATGCACACGCTGATCAACCCGGTGGTGTAGACAAACACCGGCCCCAGCACATTGCCCAGCACCTGGATGCGGATGATGGCCAGCGGCCCCGCGCCGCTCATGCGTGCTGCGTCGATGTAATCGAGCTTGGCCACCTGCGTCGTCACACTCTCGGCCACCCGCGCGATTTGCGGGATGAACACGATGGTCAGCGCCAGCAGGCTGTTGCTCATGCCTGGCCCCATGGCGCCCGAGATCGCCACCGCCAGCAGCACCGAGGGGAAGGCGTAGAACACATCGAGTGTGCGCATCACCGCCATATTGACCTTGCCGCCCAGAAAACCAGCTGTCACGCCGATCGCGGTGCCGATCACAAAGGCCAGTGCCACCGGCACGATGCCCATGGTCAGCGACAGGCGGCCGCCGTAAATCAGGCGGCTGAGCAGATCGCGCCCCAGCTCATCCGTCCCCAGCCAGTGTCCCGGGCTGCCCACCGGCAGCAGTCGCTTGAGCATGCTGGTCTTGAACGGGTCCGCCGGCGTGACCCATGGCGCCAGCAGGGCTGCCAGCACCAACAACACGAGGATTGCGGCACAGGCCATGGCCACCGGGTCGCGGCGCAGGCGCTGCAGCACCGAACGCCAGTAGCCTGCGCTGGCCGCGTTCAGCGGCAATACGGCATCCGGTAGAAGTGCTGCGCTTGAAGCAATTGAAGACATGAGAAATCCTGGGGGGAATGTTCAGACGCGGCGCATGCGCGGATCAATCAGGGGCTGCAGCACATCGACCAGCAGGTTGAGCGCCACAAAGAACATGCACAGCATCAGGATCGTGCCCTGCAACAATGGGATGTCGCGTTGAAAAATAGCGGTGTTGAGCAAAAAGCCGGTGCCCGGCCAGGCAAACACAGTTTCCACCAGGATCGAGCCGCCCATCAGGTAGCCCAACTGCAGGCCAGCCACGGCCAGGATGGTCGGCAAGGCATTCTTGGCCACATGGCGAAATACCGCCAGGCGGCCCAGGCCACGTGCCCAAAGGGCGGTGACGAACTCCTGCTGCAAGGTCTCCGCGACCAGAGCACGCACGGTGCGCGTGACGATGCCCATGGGGATCACGCACAACGTGACACCGGGCAATATCAAATGCCTGAAATGCGCCCAGTCCCAGGCCCAGGCATTGCCACCGGCAGCCGAGCTGCCCGGCCCCGCACCCATGGCGGGTAGCCAGTCGAGCCAAACGGAGAACACAATGGTGAGCACCAGGCCAAGCCAATAGTGCGGAATGCTCACCCCCAGCACCGACAAGCCACTGGCAAAGCGGTCGGCCACGCCACCGATGTGGTTGCCGGCAATCGCGCCCAGCACCACACCGGCGACCATGCCGAGCAGGGCGGCAAATGCCGCCAGGATGAGTGTGTTCTTGACCGCAGACAACACTTCGGAGCGCACCGCGCGCCCGGAGGCAATCGACACCCCCAGGTCACCCTGTACCGCCCGCAGCAGCCACAGGCCGTACTGCACCGGCATGGGCTTGTCCAGGCCGTAGGCCGACTTGAGGGCGCTCACCACTTCCGCCGGTGCATCGGCCGGCGCGATCGCGTTGAGCGGATCACCCGGCGCGAGGTACACCAGCAGAAACGACAACAGCGTCACACCCAGTGCGATCGGCAGGGTGTAGAGCAAACGACGAAGCAGATAGGCGAACATGCAATCAATTCACGGTGAGGGTTGGTTCCATTGCTGGTTCGATGCGAGATTCGGTGCACCGCCGCAGACAGTGCTGTAACGGCCAAGGCGGTGCAACGACAGATCGCGTTGAAGCAGAAATGGAACTACATGCCGATGGTCGTCAGGTCCTGAAACCAGTGTTGGGCCTGCACAAACTGTTTGACCTTGGGCGACAGCGCATGCGGATTGACGTCGTGCACCACCCACAGCATCAGGGCCTGGTCCACCATGGTCTGGTGGATGCTGGCCAGCAGCGCGTCCTGCTTCTTGACGTCAAACGTGGTGCGGATCTGGTCCAGCGTGGCGTCCACTTTCGGGTCCGAGAAGCCACCCCAGTTCACGCCGTTGGGCGCGATGTAGTGGCTGTCAATGAAGCGCGTCAGGGCGTAGAACGGGTCGGCCGTGACGTAGCCGAGGTTGATGGCGGTGATGCCCTTGCCGGCGTTCATGTCGGCCTTGGCACCACTGCGCCAGTGCAGGTACAGGTTCTCCAGTTCCACCACCTCGAATTCCACCGCAATACCGACCTCGGCCAGGCTTTGCTGGATGAACTCGTTCATGGGCAGCGACAGCATCTGGCCGGTACCGCCCTGGGCAATGATGACCTTCGCCTTGAGTGGCTTGTCCTTGGAATAGCCGGCCTGCGCCATCAACGCCCTGGCTTGCGCCAGGTCGTACTTGATGACAAAGCTGGGTTTGCCAAACCAGGGGCTGGTGGCGTCAAGTTGGCCTTTGGCCGGCGTGGCCAAGCCATTGAGCAGCTTGACGATCGCCTCCCGGTCCACCGCCAGATTGGCGGCCTTGCGCACGCGGATGTCAGTCCAGGGCGAGCCCGGTTGCGTGCTGAAGTGGTAGGGCCAGACGTGTGGCGTGACATTGGTCACGATCTTGAAGCCGCCCTTTTGCAGTTGGGGCAGCACATCCGGCGGCGGCGTTTCGATGAGGTCCACCTGGCCGCTGAGCAAGGCGTTGGCACGCGTCAGTGCATCCGGAATCGGCAGCAGCACAATGCGGTCGGTCTTGGCCAGACGTTTGGGGTCCCAGTAAGCCGCATTCTTCACCAGTTCGGCACGTTCGCGGGGAACGAGCTTGTCGAGTTTGAACGGCCCGGTGCCCGAGGGCTGGAACGCCACTTTGCCCCAATCATGACCGAGCTTTTCCCACTGCGCGGGACTGGAGATCAGGAACCACGGCAACTGGTAGGGGAACAGCGCATCCACATCCTTGGTGGTGATTTCCACCGCCGTGTCGCTGACTTTTTTGTAGCTGGCAATGGAAGGAATACGAGGGCGGACCTGGGCGCTCTGCTTGGCGTCAAACTGCGGCGATTTGTCGTTGAGCACCTTGTCAAGATTCCAGACCACGGCATCGGCGTTGAAGCTGGAGCCGTCATGGAACTTCACGCCCTTGCGCAAATTGAAAGTCCATTTCTTCGGCTCCTTGGCATCGCTTTTCCAGTCGGTCGCCAGGCCCGGCATGAGCTTGCCCGGGCGACTGCCAATGTTGGCCTCCCATGCCACCAGCGGGTCATACAGCGTGTGGCCGGTGAACTGGTAGGCGCCGGCACCGCGGTCAGGCTGACCGGTAGTCAGCGGGATGTCGGCCATGGAGATGCCGTAGCGCGCCACCGTTTCGGCACCGGCGCCATGCAGCAATGTCATGGCCAGCGGCAAGGCCAAAGAGATCCGCTTGAATTGCTTGAGTACAGATGTCATGGAATACCTCAACACGGTTGAAAGAAGGGGTTCAATACTGCTTGTAGGGCAGGAACTTGCCCGACAGCACCACGTTCACACGGTCGCCTTTGGGGTCGGGCTGGCGCACGATGTCCATGGAGAAATCGATCGCGCTCATGATCCCGTCGCCAAACTCCTCGTGGATCAGCTCCTTGATGGTGCTGCCATAGACGCTGACGATCTCGTACCAGCGGTAGATCAGCGGGTCGGTCGGCACCGGTGTAGGCAGCGAGCCCTTGTAAGGCACGACCTGCAGCCACTTCTGCTCCTCGGCATTCAGGCCGAAGATCTTGCCGATGACCTTGGCCTGCTTGGCGTCGAAGGTCATCTGGCCCAGGCAGCCGGCCGTGACCCATTCCTTGCTCAGGCCGACCTTTTTGGCCACGTCTTCCCACTTGATGCCCTTGGACACTTTGGTGGCGATGATTTTTTCGGTGACGTCGTTGCGGTTCATAGGGGCTCCGTTGTTGAGGTGCAGGTTGAAAAATGAGGGGTTCAGTGCGCCACGGCGCGCGTGACCAGGAAATCGACGATGTGGTTGCGCAGTTCGTAATAGCCATCCAGGTGGTGCAGGCCGGCGCGCGTGCGCTCACGCGGCAAGGGGTTGACCACCACCTCGGCAATGCCTCCCGGCACGTAGCCGGCGGCCGTCTCGCTGCCGTTGCTCATGAGCAGGATGCGGTCGGCCAGCAAGATGGCTTCGTCCACGTCATGGGTGATCATGAACACTGTCTGCTGCGTCTGGCGCACGATGGTCATCAGCTCATCCTGGATGGTGCCGCGCGTGAGCGCATCGAGTGCGCCAAAGGGCTCGTCGAGCAGCAGCATCTTCGGGCTGATGGCAAATGCCCGCGCAATGCCTACGCGCTGCTTCATGCCGCCGGAGAGCTGGCTCGGCTTCTTGTCGATGGCGTGCGACAGGCCGACCATGGCGACGAATTTCTCCACATGCGCATTGACTTTCGGCCTCGGCCATTCGGGCCAGCGCGACTTGACGGCAAAGGCGATGTTCTGGCGCACGGTGAGCCAGGGCATGAGGGCGTGACTCTGGAACACCACGCCGCGCTCCAGGCTGGGGCCGGCGACTTCGCGCCCGTCCATGAAGACGTGGCCGCTGCTGGCGGTGTCGAGCCCGGCCAGCACATTGAGGATGGTGGTCTTGCCGCAACCGGAGTGGCCGATGATGCAGACGAACTCGCCCTTCTCCAGCGTGAACGAGACATCGGCGAACACCGGCTTGTCCGCCAGGTAGGTCTTGCCGAGTTTTTCTATTCTGAGGAAACCGTCCACGGTGGGAACCTTTCGTTGGGGTGCAGGGGCCACAGATGCCTCGATGCGCGAGGGGACTTCACTCCACATAGGTCACCGCCTTCTGCAGCTGGCCGAAGGCCAGGTCCAGCAGCATGCCGACTACGCCAATGACCAGGATGGCGAAGATCACGTTGGTGAGCGACAGGTTGTTCCACTCGTTCCAGACGAAGTAGCCGATGCCGGTGCCGCCGACCAGCATCTCGGCCGCCACGATCACCAGCCAGGCAATGCCCATGCTGATGCGCATGCCGGTCAGGATGGTGGGCGCCGCTGCCGGCAGGATCACCAGAAAGGCCCGGCGCAGGGGATTGACCTCCAGCGTGGCGGCGACATTGAGCCACTCGCGCTTGACCGAGGCCACGCCAAACGCCGTGTTGACCAGCATGGGCCAGACCGAGCAGATGAAGATGACGAAGATGCCCGACACCGATGAGTCTTTGATGGTGTAGAGCGCCAGCGGCATCCAAGCCAGCGGGCTGATCGGCTTGAGCACCTGGATGAAGGGGTCGAAGGCGCGCCGCAGCAGCGGCGACATGCCGATCACAAAACCCAGCGGAATGGCCACCAGACACGCCAGCGCGAAGCCGAGCCCGACCCGGCCCAGCGAGTGGGCGAGCTGGATGGCAATGCCCTTGTCATTGGGGCCGTTGTCGTAGAACGGATGCGCCAGGTGGCCCTGGATCGTGCTCCCCATCTGGCTCAGGGTGGGAAAGCCGCCGCTCTTGCTGGCCCCCGGGTCCTTGCCCATCATCTTGGCGTACTCGATCTGCTCCGCCGTCAGGCCGGTCGTGGTATTGGGCACCTGCGAGGATGCGGTGGCTAGGTACCAGATACCCAGCAGGACCAGCAGGATCAGCACCGACAGCAGGGCGGCCTTGAACTGCAGGGTGCGCGACGCATTCATCTCAGCTCACCTTGTGGATGGGAAAGCTCCTGGCGTACTCGGTCGCCTTGGCGGCATCGAACTCCCGGCCCATGACCTTGAATTTCGGGTAGGCGCCATCGGGCACTTTCTGGCCGAGCGCCTTCATGTGCTTCTTGGCATCCGTCAACAGGAACACTTTTTCGGCAATCTGCTTGTAGTTGACCTCGCCCTTGATGTAGCCCCAGCGCTGCATTTGCGTCAGCATCCACACCGCCATGCTCTGCCAGGGCATGGGATCGAAGTCGGCACGGTCCGGCACGTTCTGGATGTTGCCCAGACCATCGGCAAACTTGCCGGTGAGTACCTGGGTGAGCACCACCTCGGGCTGGTTGAGGTACTGCGCCGGCGCGATCACCTTGGCGATGAGCTCGCGGTTCTTCGGATCGCGCGCCATGGCGGCCGAGGTCAGGACGGCGCGGTAGAGCGCGGCGAAGGTGTTGGGGTTCTTCTGGATGAACTCGGTGCTGGTGCCAAAGGCGCAGCAGGGGTGTCCGTCCCACAAGGTCTTGGTCAGCAGGTGGATGAAGCCCACTTCTTCGTACACCGCACGCTGGTTGAACGGATCGGGGCCCAGAAAGCCGTCGATGTTGCCGGCTCGCAGGTTTGCCACCATCTCGGGCGGCGGCACCACGCGGATCTGGATATCGGTGTCGGGGTTGAGGCCATGCTCCGCCACGTAGTAGCGCAGCAGGAAGTTGTGCATGCTGAATTCGAACGGCACGGCGAACTTGAAGCCCTTCCACGTCTTCGGGTCCCGCTTGTCCTTGTGCTTGACATGCAAGGTGATGGCCTGGCCGTTGGTGTTCTGGATCGTGGCCACGTTCATCGGCACCGGGTTGGAGCCGATGCCCATGGAGATGGCCAGCGGCATCGGTGACAGGAAGTGCGTGGCGTCGTACTCCTTGTTGATCATCTTGTCGCGGATCAGTGCCCAGCCAGCGGTCTTGGTCACTTCGACGTTAAGACCCTGCTCCTTGTAAAAGCCCAACGGGTGCGCCATGATCAGTGGCGTGGCGCAGGTGATCGGGATGAAGCCGATCTTCAGGTCTTTCTTCTCCAGCGCATTCTTGTCCTGCGCCATGGCCTGCAGACTGGCCACCGGCAACACGCTGGCAATGGCGGCCATGGCCGTGCTCTTGCCCACGGCACGCAGGAAGCGGCGGCGCACCGCGTCCTGCGGGAAGATGGCTTTGACCAGCGTGGCTTCGATGAATTCGTTGCTGTAGGCCTCGAACTCAGCAGTCAGGCTACGGCGCTTCAATTCAGACACAGCCTGGCTGGCGGCCTGCTCCTGCTGGTGCTCGGCCACGCTGTGGTCGCGTCCGCAACTGCACTTGAGCATGAGGGGGCGGTCGGCGTCGTAGGGGGCGAAGTACTCGGTCATGGCATCACCTTCTGTGTTGGGATGCCATCGCTGACGCAAGGGTCGGGCCAGTTTTCAGCCTCATGCCGGTCTGGGCTGCATTTCGTACCGGCCCCGACGACAGCGCGTAGGGGCAGCCCTACAAATCTCGGCGCAGTTCAGCTAGCCGTGGCACGGCCGTGGCGTTCGGCATAGAGCGCGAGCTCCACATCGTTCTTGGCGCCCGTTTTTTCCAGAATGCGGGCGCGGTAAGTGCTCACCGTATTCGGAGCGAGCTTGAGCTGCGCACCAATTTCACCCACGGTCTGCCCGGCCGTGAGCAGACGGAACACCTGGTATTCGCGGTGCGACAGCGCCTCCAACCCACCCATACCCGCAGAAGCGCCAATGGCCGCGGCCAATGCTTCGGCCGTGGCGGCCGTCACGAAGCGGCCACCTGCTGCAACTTTTCGCACAGCCGCCAGCATGTCATCCGGATCGGCGCTCTTGTTCAGGTAGCCGCCGGCGCCGAGCTTGATACAGCGCACCGCATATTGGCTTTCCGGGTAGGTACTGAGCATCAGCACTGGCAGGGACGGGTATTCGCGGCGCAAGGCCTGCAACACTTCCAGTCCATCCAGGCCCGGCAAGGCGATGTCGAGCAAAACCAGGTCGAGCCCGGCCTTGCCACCCAGTGCCCGAACCTGCGCCAGCACCTCCGGCCCGGTCTGGGCTTCGGTGAGTACGCACACATCTGGTGCGTCGGCCAGAACCTGCTTGAGTCCTTCGCGTACGATGCGGTGATCGTCACCGATGAGCACCTTGATCATGCTATTTTTTCCGCAGTGGCACGGTCAGCCGAAACAAGGACCCTCGGCCAATTGCGCTTGATATTTCAAGCTGGCCGCCAAAATGGTGCGCCCGCTCGCGCATGCCCATGACGCCATAGGCAGTGGGCGCCTCGAAAGCCTGCTCCGCCGCGCCGCAGCCATTGTCCTGCACCTCGATCGTCAGCACGCCCCCCTCGGCCCGGATTCGCACGTCCAGAGCGCTGGCACGCGCATGGCGCCCGACGTTGCTGAGCGTTTCCTGGAAAATCCGGAACACGGCCATGGCCATGGGCTCGGGCAACTCAATGTCATCCGTTCCCCGCATGTCCCAGTCCAGCAGCAACTCGGCCGACTGGGCGAATTCATGCGCCTGCCACTCGAGCGCGGCCCACAGGCCCTGATGGTCGAAGATGCTGGGGCGAAGGTCGGTGATGATGCGCCCCACGTTATCAACCGCACGTTCGATCAGGTGACTCATGTTCTGGCACTTGCCACGCAGGCGCTGGCGCATGGTTTCGGCTTCGCTCAAGGTGCGCTGCTGCTGCTCGCCCAGCCGCTTGTCCATCCAATTGACGTCCATCTTCAGCACCACCAGCAAGCTGCCGAGTTCGTCGTGCACTTCTCTTGCGATACGGGTGCGCTCTTCCTCACGCACCGTTTCTGAGTAGGCGGCAAGCTCGCGCATCCGACCCAAAGCCACCGACAGCTCGCGGGTGCGATCGCTCACGCGCTGCTCGAGTTCATCCTTAGCCTGCTGCAAAGCATCGGCAGCGCGCTTTCTCTCGGTGATGTCGACAAAGGTGATGACAGCGCCCAGCACCGCGCAGCCATCCATGATCGGGTAACTGGAATACTCGACGGCAAAGGCTTGGTGATCGCGCCGCCAAAACACCTCGGTGTCGATCCGACAAGGCAGGCCCTGGCGGAAGGCGTTAAAGATGGGGCAATCCTCGGCCGGGTAGGGTTTGCCATCGGTATGGGAGTGATGGGTCAACTCGTGCATGTTGCGCCCCAGCACCTCTGCCGGCGTCCAGCCCAGCATGCGGGCGCCGGCCCGGTTGATGAAGCTGCAATTGCCGCCCAGATCAATACCAAAAATGCCCTCGCCTGTCGATTCCAGCAGCAATTCCAACTGATGCTGCCACAGGGGGTCACCACCTCGGCCAGGCGTTGTCAGAATGGGTAGGTCGTTGGCAAGCATGCCCTTGACATGCAATGACTGTGCCAAGGCAGGCCACGCGCGGTCTGCGGACCCCTTACCCAGTGACTCAGTCAGTCGTGATCTTGCGATCGATAATGATTTTTTTCCACTTGGCCGTGTCGCGCTTGACCATGGCGGCAAAGGCCTGCGGCGTGCCGCCGGCGGGCTCCGCCCCGAGGCGGGCAAAACGGTCTTTTACATCGGTTTCGGCCAGAGCGGCGTTGACCGCCTGATTGAGCTTGGCCGTGATGTCAGCAGGCAGGCCCTTGGGGCCATACATGCCAAACCAGGTGACGGACTCATAGCCCGGCAGCACTTCGGAGACAGCCGGCAGACCCGGCGCCAGCGCCGTGGGTTTCAGGCTGGTGACGGCCAGGGCGCGCAGCTTGCCATCCTTCACATGCGGCAGGCCCGTCACCAACGAGTCAAACAGCACATCGATCTTGCCGCTCACCAGATCAGGAATGGCCAGCCCGGTACCGCGGTAGGGAATGTGGACCAGGAAAGTGCCCGACTCGGCCTTGAAATACTCGGTCGACAGGTTGGAGATGGTGCCGTTGCCGCTGGAGGCGTAGTTCAGCCGGCCCGGATTCTTGCGTGCATAGTCCACGAACTCGCGCAGGGTCCTGGCTGGCGACGAATGGGGGACCAGCACGATATTGGGCGAAGTCGCCACATTCGTGATGGGCGTGAAGTCGGTCTCGACGTTGTAGGGGATTTTCGGGTTGATGGACGGGCCGATGCTGTGCGTGCTGGAGGTGGCCAGCAGCAGGGTGTAGCCGTCCGGCGCCGCCTTGGCGACCGCCTCGGCGCCGATGGTGCCACCGGCGCCGGGACGGTTGTCCACCACCACCGGCTGGCCCAGTTTTTTACCCAGCTCCTGCGACAGCGCACGGGCCAGGATATCGGTGCCGCCCCCGGCGGGAAACGGCACCAGCAGGCGAATCGGCTTGCTCGGGTAAGGTTGTGCCCAGGTCGGCAAACCCAACAGCAGGCTGACGCTCAGCAGCACGAGCAGTGGCTTTATTTTCATGTTGATCCTGCCCCACCATCTTGCGATATCGCCAACGGGGCCTTCATGACCTCCAGCGGGCGGGCTTGTATTTCCTTGTGCAGCGCGGCACACAGCGGTTGCCGGTGCGGGTTGTTTTTAAGTTGCATGGTGTTCTCTGGCCTCCATTTTGACGCATTGCAGTAACGACTTGTACGGCGCCAACTCATCTTGCGGAACCCATGCGCCTCTTCCTGCTCTGATCATGGCCACTCACATCACTCTGTGCCAAGGCGCTATACCATCCCAACCGGGTTTGACTTGACCCATGATCACATTACAGAGAAAGCTCCATTTGCCATGAAACCCTCCATCCTGCACCTCCTCGCCTGCGGCGTCCTGTCTCTGACGGCTCTTGCCACGCCAGCCCAAACGCCCGCGCCTGGTGCTGACATGCTGCTGCGCCAACCCACTGACAAGGAACCGGATGAGGTGGTGGATGCCATCAAGGCCTATTCGGCACAGAAAAAGTGGCAGTACCTCGGCGCCAGCAAAGTCAAAAATGGTGAGGTCACCTTGGTCAAAGTCTGCATCCCGCAAGTGGGGCAGGTACTGTGGCCGCTGGGACTGCAGATCAGCGCCATGCTGCCGTGCGGCAACGTTGGCGTGTATCAAAAGCAAGGCAAAACAGAAATCTCCATGCTCCATCCGGCCTACATGCAAGTGCTCTACCCGCATGCGGAGGTAGAAAAAGCCGTGACGATCGCCACGCCTCTGTTGCTGGATATGCTCAACAGCGTCGCGCGATAAGTATTTTGGATACATAAAAAAACGGCACCCGAAGGTGCCGTTTTTTTGTCGCGCTCGACCGCGCTCAGTCTTCGACGAAGGCTTCTTCGCGTTTTGACTTCACCGCCGGCAGCAACACGATGACCACCATCAGCAGCGCGGCAGCCAGCAGGCCGGCGGACAGCGGACGCGTGACGAACACGCTCCAGTCGCCACGCGACAGCAGCAAGGCGCGGCGCAGGTTTTCTTCCATCATCGGGCCCAGGATGAAGCCCAGCAGCAGCGGGGCCGGTTCAGCACCGAGCTTGACGAAGGCGTAACCTACAAAACCGAAGATAGCCACCATCCAGATGTCGAAGGTGTTGTTGTTGGTGGAGTACACACCGATGGCGCAGAACAGCACGATCGACGGGAACAGGTAGCGGTACGGCACCGTCAGCAGCTTGATCCACATGCCGATAAGCGGCAAGTTCAGAATCACCAGCATGGCATTGCCAATCCACATCGAGGCAATCAGGCCCCAGAACAACTCGGGGTTGCTGGTCATGACCTGCGGGCCGGGCTGGATGTTGTGGATGGTCATGGCGCCGACCATCAGCGCCATCACGGCGTTGGGCGGAATGCCCAGCGTCAGCAGCGGGATGAAGGAGGTCTGGGCACCGGCGTTGTTGGCCGACTCGGGACCGGCAACACCACGGATGTTGCCCTTACCGAAGGGCACTTCGCCCCGTTTCATCTTGACCTTTTTCTCCAGCGCGTAGGCCGCAAACGCCGCCAGCAACGCACCGCCACCGGGCAGAATACCCAGCATCGAACCCAAGGCGGTACCGCGCAGCACGGCAGGCGCCATGTTCTTGAAGTCTTCCTTGGTCGGAAACAGGCCCTTGACCTCGTTGGTGAAGACCTCGCGGTCATCCTCCGGCACCGACAGGTTGCTGATGATCTCACCGTAGCCGAACACGCCCATGGCAATGGTCACAAAGCCGATGCCATCCGTCAGTTCCGGAATGTCGAAGCTGAAACGCGCCACGCCAGAGTTCACGTCGGTACCGATCAGCCCCATGAGCAGACCGAGCACGATCATGGCAATCGCCTTGAGCAGCGAACCCGAGGCCAGCACCACGGCACCGATCAGGCCCAGCACCATGAGCGAGAAGTATTCGGCCGGGCCGAACTTGAAGGCCAGTTCAGTCAGCGGCGGCGCGAAGGCCGCCAGAATCAGCGTACCCACAGAGCCGGCGAAAAAGGAACCCAGGCCGGCCGCCGCCAGCGCGGGGCCCGCACGGCCCTGACGGGCCATCTGGTAGCCGTCAATACAGGTCACCACCGAAGAAGACTCACCCGGCAGATTCACCAGAATCGCGGTGGTAGAGCCGCCGTACTGGGCACCGTAGTAAATACCGGCCAGCATGATGAGCGCCGAGACCGGCGGCAGCGCGTAGGTGGCCGGCAACAGCATGGCGATGGTGGCAATCGGGCCGATGCCGGGCAACACGCCAATGAGCGTGCCCAGCACGCAGCCAATCAGCGCGTACATCAGGTTGATCGGCGTGAAAGCCACGCCAAATCCCAGCGACAGGTTGCTAATCAAATCCATATCTTGTTCTCCTCAACCTGCAATGAACGTGGGCCAGACCGGCATCTGCAGCTTGAGCAGCAAGATGAAAGCCAGGTAGCTGCCTACCGCCAAAATAGTGGCCAGAATCAGCACCGGCCCCAGTTTGAACTTTTCACCGGCCAGGCTGGCGATGATGGTCAGGGCGTAGATGGCCATGATCAAGCCCATGGAGGGGAGATTGATGCTGGGCAGGCCGCCGAGCAGCACGCCGAAGACCAGGTTGGCGCCGATGACGTAGGCCATGGGACGCCAAGCCCATTTGCCGATCTTGTCGCCGCTCTCGGTTTCCACCACCATGGCATTGAACATGATCAGTCCCCCCAAAGCCGCCAGAACAAAGCCCAGCATCATCGGGAAGTAGCCAGGCCCCATGCGGGCACCGGTTCCCACGTTGTAGGTGGAGGCGCCCCAAGCAAAGGCCACGCCAACCACGGTGAACATGAGTCCGGAGAAGAAGTCTTTTTGACTCTTGATTTTCACAAACAGTCTCCTAGGAACAATTCTCAAACCGCCAATTCTGCAATGGAAAGCAGCCCCAAGGGTTGTGGGTATCACCTACCCTTGCACTAGGGGATTACCCTTGTCCGCGTGCTGGGCGGTTCAGACCAGGGGCGGCGTGGCGCTCAGCACCTCGTCCATCACGGTCAGGCCCTCGGCCACACGCAGCGCACCGGCCAGTCGCAAGGGCCGCATGCCATCCTGGATCGCCTGTCGCCGCAGGGCATCCATATTGGGTTCCCGGTTCACCTTCTCCTTGAAGGCCTCGCTCACCACCAGCAATTCATACAGGCCCATGCGCCCCATGAAACCGGTCATGCGGCAGTCGACGCAGCCAACCGGCTTGTAGGGCTTGTAGCCCCCACTGATCTGCCAGGGCTTGACCACTTCGGCCAGCGCCTCGCGCGTGGCCGTCTCATCGCGCACCTTGCATTGCTGGCACAGCGTGCGCACCAGCCGCTGCGCCAGTACGCCCAGCACCGTCGCGTTGATGAGGTAGGCCGGGATGCCCAGCTCCATGAGGCGGGTAATCGCCGAAGGCGCATCGTTGGTGTGCAGGGTGGAGAACACCAGGTGTCCGGTGAGCGCCGCCTGCACCGCCATCTCGGCGGTTTCCAGGTCGCGGATTTCGCCCACCATGATGATGTCCGGATCCTGCCGCATCAGCGCGCGCAGGCCTTCGGGGAAACCGAAGTCGAGTTGCGGCTGCACCTGGGTCTGGTTGAAGGCCGGCTCGATCATCTCGATCGGGTCTTCCACCGTGCTGACGTTGACCTCTTCCGTCGCCACCCGCTTCAAGGTGGAGTACAGCGTGGTGGTCTTGCCCGAGCCGGTGGGGCCGGTCACCAGGATGATGCCGTGCGGCCGTTTGACCAGGGTCTCCCAGCGCTGCGCATCATGCGGCGTGAAGCCCAGGGCATCAAGGTCCTTGACCGCCGTGTCGGGATCGAAGATACGCATCACCATCTTTTCGCCAAAGGCGGTGGGCAGGGTCGATATCCGCATCTCGACCTCGTCGCCGCGCGGGTTGCGCGTCTTGATGCGGCCGTCCTGCGGCCGGCGTTTTTCCACCACGTCCATGCGCCCGAGCAGCTTGATGCGTGCCGTCATCGCATTGAGCACCCCCATGGGCATCTGGTACACCGGGTGCAGCACACCGTCGATGCGAAAACGAATCACGCCCTGCTCGCGCCGGGGTTCGAGGTGGATATCGCTGGCGCGCTGATCAAAGGCGTATTGCCACAGCCAGTCCACCACCTGCACCACGCCCTGGTCGTTGGCGTCGAGCTGCTTGTTGCTCTTGCCCAGTTCCACCAACTGCTCGAAGCTGGCCCCTGTGGCACCACCACCGGCTTTTTGCGCCGCGCGCACCGATTTGGCCAAGGCAAAAAACTCGGCCGTGTAACGCTGGATCTCCTGCGGACTGGCCACCACCCGGCGCACACTGCGGCGCATCTGGCGCTCCACCTCGGCCACCCAATCCGTGATGAAGGGCTCGGCTGTCGCCACCACCACTTCGGCCGGCGTCACCTGTACCGGCAGCACGCGATGGCGCTCGGCATAGGCCGCGCTCATGGCATCGGCCACCTTGGCCACGTCCACCTTGAGCGGATCAATGCGCAGGTAGTCCAGCCCGGCACGCGCGGCCAGCCACTGGGTCAGGGATTCGATGTCCAGCGGCTTGCCGTCACTGACGCGGCGCATGGAGACACTGGCCAAGCGCAACAGGGGATGTTGCGCGCTTTCGGCCTGGGCACAGCGGGCGACGGTGCGCTGCGCTTCTTCATCGGAAATGACCCCATCGGCTTGCAGCCACTCCACCAGTCGTCGCCAGTCGACGGGACCGACATGCGGGGTTTTGGCCAGCGATTTGGGTTTGGGATGGGCACTCATGCAACGACGGGTTTGAAACCTCTAAGCCATTTAACAGCAGGCAGACCCCATTGAGTCTGGATGATTTCGGCGCGCTCGGCAAGCGCGGCACGCTTCGGGACCGAGGGTGTGCGCTGCGCCAGCACCACGGTGTTGCCTTCACGCGTCGACTTGAAAGCCCACACCGCATCGGCCCCGAAGGCGCTGGAAATTTTTTCCACGCTGCGCGCAAAGCTGGAGGAGCGGCCGAACAGGTTGACTGTCATGCAGCCGTCCTCGGTCAGCAGGCGCCGGCAATCGGCATAAAAGGCCGCGCTGTCGAGCACCGGCGCGGCGGCCTCATGGTCGTACAAATCCACCTGCAGCGCATCGATCGTGCCCCACCAGCGCGGATTCTGGATCTCCTGCGCCGCATCGGCCAGGATCACCTGCATGCGCGTGTTGTCGGCCGGCAGCTTGAACCAGCCGCGGCAGGCGTGCAGCACCTGTGGGTTGAGCTCGATCGCCGTGGTCTTCATGCGCAGCACCTTGTGGCAGAACTTGGTCAGCGAGCCCGCCCCCAGGCCGAGCTGCATGGCTTGGCGCTTCGGGACCGTGGCCGGATCGACGAACAACAGCCAGGCCATCATGCGCTGGATGTACTCGTGCACCAGGGCCGTCGGATCATCCATGTCCATGGAGCCCTGGATCCAGATCGTACCCAGGTGCATGTGACGGATGTTGCCTTCATCCGAAAAGTGAACTTCGGGCAGCGTAAAAGTTTGTTTTTTCAAGATCAGGCCATTATCCCCAAACGTCGCCGTCAAACTCACACCAGGCTGGCGGCCACCATCACCTCGCGCCAGGCGGCGAGCTTGCGCGCCAAACTCCAGCTGGCGTTGGCCGGACTGGTCGAGGGCAGCTTGACCAGCGGGAAATGGTCCACACCCAAACTGCTGCGCACCAGCTTGGCATGTTTGAAGCTCTCGCCGCCATTGTGGGCAATCATCTTGAGTTGCGGACAGTGGCGCTTGAGCGCGGCAAAGTCGTTGACCTCTGCGTTGCGAATCGCGGTATCGAGACTGCCTTCGCGCTCGCAGGCGGCATAGACGTCCCACAGCCCCAGCCCGCGGTCCAGCAGCCACTGGCAGCGCTGCTCATAGCGGCTCGCATCCATGGGCATCTCGGGCCAGATGGCCTGCAGTATTTTCCAGAACTGGTTTTGCGGGTGGGCGTAGTACCGCTGCGCACGCAGGGAAGCCACGCCCGGGAAACTGCCGAGGATCAGCAGTTGCGTGTTGGCGCTGACGATGGGCGGCAGGCCCAGCAGCCGTTGCGGCTTGCCCTCGGTATCTGGCTGGTCGTGCTGCCTCACCATGGTTTCAGGCCGGCAACAAAGCTTGCAAACGCGGCAGGGCTTGCAGCGCGTTGCGCGTGGTCGCCACGGCCAGCGCATCCAGGGTCATGCCACGCAAGGCGGCGAGTTCGGCCGCAATGCGCGGCAACTCACCGGGTGTGTTGCGGCCCTGCGGCTCACCGGCAGCGCGCTGCTCGGCCATCTTGTACAACCAGTGCGGCGGCATGTCGGGCGCATCGGTCTCCAGCACTATTGACTCCAGCGGCAGCGTGGTCGCCAGCCGGCGCAGGTTCTCGGCACGCTCGTAGGTCAGCGCACCGCCAAAGCCAAGCTTGAAACCGAGCTTGATGAATTCAAACGCCTGCTGCTCGCTGCCATTGAAGGCGTGGGCAATGCCCTGCCAGGGCGTGCCATTACCCACGGCACGCAAACCCTTGAGCAGCATGTCGGCCGAGCGGCGCACATGCAGGATCACGGGCAGGCCATGCTTGCGCGCCAGCTTGAGTTGCTCCAGGTAGAAGAACTCCTGACGCTCACGCAGCGCGCCGGAGGCGAGTTCCGGCACGAAGTAGTCCAACCCGATCTCGCCCACCGCTACCAGGCGCGGGTCAGCGCGATGCTGTGTCAAGGCCTCGTCGAGCCGTGCCAGATCCGCATCGCGGGCCTGCTTCACGTACAGCGGGTGGATGCCCAGGGCGTAGCTGTCGCCGGTCTCATGGGCCAAGGTGCGCACCGCTTCAAAATTGGCCAACTCGACCGCCGGAAAAACGCAATGCGCTACGTTGTTGGCCGCCGCCTGCACCCGGACGGCATGGGCCTCCAGCCCGAATTCAGCAGCATCGAGATGGCAATGGGTATCGACCCAAAAACTCATAGGGGCTATTTGATGCTGGCCGCTTCTGTCAAACGGCCCTGCACCAGCCGCAATTGCCGGGCGCAGCGCGCCGCCAGGGTTTCGTCGTGCGTCACCACGATGAAGGCCGTGCCCTGTTCGCGCGCCAGTTGCAGCATGAGTTCGAACACGCCATCGGCCGTCGTCCGGTCGAGGTTGCCAGTAGGCTCGTCGGCCAGCACGCAGGCTGGTTGCGTCACCAGCGCGCGGGCAATCGCCACGCGCTGGCGCTCGCCGCCCGAGAGTTCGGCCGGGCGGTGGTGCAGGCGGTCCTGCAGACCGACTGCCGTCAATATGCGGGTGGCCGCTTGCGCAGCAGCAGCACGGTCCAGGCGCCGGATCCACAGCGGCATGGCCACGTTGTCGAGGGCACTGAATTCCGGCAGCAAGTGGTGAAACTGGTAGACAAAGCCCAAGTGCTGGTTGCGCAACACGCCTTGCTCGGCGGCCGAGAGCGTGGACATTTCCTGCCCCATGAGCTGGACGGTGCCGCTGCTGGGCGCCTCCAGCCCCCCCAGCAGATGCAACAGCGTGCTCTTGCCTGAACCGGAGGCGCCGACGATGGCCAGGGTTTCACCCTTGTGCACCTGCAGGTCGACCCCCTGCAGCACGGTGACATCGAGCCGGCCTTCAGTAAAGCGTTTGCCCAGGCCTTGCGCCTGTAACACCACGCTTGTATTCAAAGCACTCATGCAGCCCTCCACATGGCTGAGGCGGGAAACGCCGTGGAACGGCAACGCCTTAGCCACTGGCGTTTGCCCCCTGCAAGGGGGGTGGCGTAGCGACACGAAGTGCGCGAAGCCTGGGGGTGAACTTTATTCATAGCGCAGGGCCTCCGCCGGATTGACGCGGCTGGCGCGCCAGCTCGGATAGAGGGTGGCAACAAACGCCAGCACCAGGGAAATCAAGGCAATCGGCATGATGTCGCTGCTTTGGGGATCGCTCGGCATGCGGCTGATGAGGTAGATGTCGCGCGGCAGGAAGCTGGCATGGAACAGCTGCTCCAGCGCCGGCACGATGACGTCGATGTTGACGGCCACCAAGAGCCCCAGCACCAGGCCGGCCAGCGTGCCGATGACGCCCACCATCGCGCCCTGCACCACGAAGATGCCCATGATGCTGCGCGGGCTGGCGCCCAGGGTACGCAGGATGGCGATGTCGGCGCGCTTGTCGGTCACCGTCATCACCAGCGTACTCACCAGGTTGAAGGCCGCCACCGCCACGATCAGGGTGAGGATGATGAACATCATGCGTTTTTCCAGCTCTACGGCGGCAAACCAGTTGCGGTTCTGGCGCGTCCAGTCACGAATAAAGAGGTCGCCGCTGAGCGTGCGCGCCAGCTGCCCCGCCACCTCGCGCGCCTGGTGCAAGTCCTTGAGTTTCAGGCGAATGCCGGTCGGTCCTTCGAGGCGGAAAATCCGGGCCGCATCCTCCATGTGCATCAGCACCAGACCGGAGTCGTACTCGTAGTGGCCGGAATCAAAGGTGCCCACGACGGTCATCTGCTTGAGGCGCGGCACCACGCCGGCAGGCGTCACCTGGCCGCTGGGCGCCACCAGTGTCACCTTGTCGCCTTCGAGCACACCCAAAGAGCGCGCCAGGTCGCCACCGAGCACCACGCCGAATTCGCCCGGCAGCAAGCGCGCCAAGGCATTGTTCTTCAGGCCCACCGCCAGATCGGTGACCTCGTGCTCGTGCGCCGGATCGATACCGCGCACGATCGTGCCTTTCATGTCCTCGCCACGCGCCAGCAGGGCCTGGGTGGCGATGAAGGGCGCGGCGCCAATGACCTGCGGGTTGGCGCGCGCCTCGGCCAGGGTGAGGTTCAGATCGGGCAGCGCCGCACCGTTGGGCGCGAAGATTTCGATATGCGACACCACGCCCAGCATGCGGTCGCGCACCTCTTTCTGAAAGCCGTTCATGACGCTGAGCACGATGATCAGCGCCGCCACCCCCAACGCAATGCCCAGCATGGACACGCCCGAAATGAAGGAGATGAACCCGTTGCGCCGCGTGGCGCGGCCGGCCCGGGTGTAGCGCCAGCCCAGAATGAGTTCGTAGGGTATTTGCATGGGTATTTCGGAGTCAGGTGCCAATTATTCGCGATGAATCGGGTCAGCCGGCACGCCCAGCTGAATATTTGGGGCGGCCTTTGATTTAACGGGACAATAGCAGCATGCATCTTTTGATTCCGTTTGCGGCCTGCAATGACCCGGCCAGTCGCCAGGTGTTGCACGGGCTGCGGCTGCCCCATCTGGAAAAACTGTTGGCCCGGCTATCACCCCAGCGCCTGGAGCGCGTCGCCGACGATGCGCCGGCGATGCCGCACGAGCGCGCCCTGGCCCGCGCTCTGGGACTGAACACCGAAGACCCCATCCCGTGGGCCGCGTGGCAGGCCCACGGCCAGGGCCTGGACGCCCAGCAGGCCTGGGCCTTCATCACCCCCTGCCACTGGCAGATCGGCCAGGCCCGCGTCACGCTGGATGACCCCGATGCCTTGGCGCTACAGGAAGACGAATCACGCGCCCTGCTGGCCGCCATGCAACCCTACTTTCTGGAAGACGGCATCACGCTGGTATTCGACCGCCCCAGCCGCTGGCTGGCCCGGGGTGAAATATTTCGCCATCTCCGCACCGCGTCGCTGGACCGCGTGATCGGTCGCGATCTGGCACCCTGGTTACCCGCCGAGCCGGCCTTGCGCCGGCTGCAAAACGAGATGCAGATGCTGCTCTACACCCACCCCGTCAACGATGCCCGCAGCCAGCGCGGCGCGCTGCCGGTGAACTCTTTCTGGATCAGCGGCAACGGCACGCTCGACACACCGCCCACCGCTGCGTCGGAGAAGCCCACGGTGGCACGCCAGTTGGTCCACGCGGCGCTGGACGCTGACTGGCAGGCTTGGGGCCAGGCCTGGCAACAGCTCGATGCAACGGAGGTCGCCGCCCTGCTGGCCACGCTGGAACAAGGCCACGCCGAGGTCACGCTCACCCTGTGCGGCGAACGCGCCAGCCAAACCTTCATCAACGCCCCGCGCGGCCTGTTGCGCCGGCTCACGGGCCTGTTCCAGCGCCCGGCCCTCTCCCATCTTCTGGAACCTTTATGAAAATCGTCGCCCGCGACATTCCGCCCCGCGCCGCCTGGGCCCTGGAACAGGCCGGCATTCACCCCTTGCTGGCACGGCTCTACGCGGCCCGCGGCGTGCAAAGCAAGGACGAGCTTGACGACGGTCTGGCCCGTCTGCTGCCGCCCACCGGCATGAAAGGCACGGCGCAGGCTGCCACATTGCTGGCCGAGGCCATTGCGCAGGACAAGAAACTGTGCATCGTGGCCGACTATGACTGCGACGGCGCCACCGCTTGCGCCGTGGCCATGCGCGGCCTGCGCCAGCTCGGCGCCCAACATGTCAGCTACATCGTGCCTGATCGCGTGGTCGACGGCTATGGCCTGACCGCCCCGATTGCGCGCCGCGTCAAGGACAGCGGCGCCGACGTGCTGATCACGGTGGACAACGGCATCGCCAGCGTCGAAGGCGTGGCCACCGCGCGCGCGCTCGGCCTGCAGGTGCTGGTGACCGACCACCACCTACCCGGTTCGGAATTGCCAGAGGCCGATGTCATCGTCAACCCCAACCAGCCCGGCTGCGACTTCGAGAGCAAGGCCATGGCCGGCGTCGGCGTGATGTTCTACGTGCTGCTGGCGCTGCGCGCCGAGCTGCGCCAGCGCGGCGTCTTTGATGCCACTAATCAACCGAAGTTGGATGCACTGCTGCCGCTGGTGGCCTTGGGCACCGTGGCCGATGTGGTCAAGCTCGACGCCAACAACCGCCGGCTGGTAGCCCAGGGCTTGAAGCGCGTACGTGCCGGTGCGCTCCCCCCCGGCATGGCCAGCCTGTTTGTGGCCGCTGGCCGCAATGCCGCCACCGCCACCACCTTCGATTTCGGCTTTGCCTTGGGGCCGCGCATCAATGCGGCGGGCCGCCTGGCCGACATGACGCTGGGCATCGAATGCCTGCTGACGGATGACGCGGCGCGCGCCGACGAACTGGCCCGCACGCTGGACGGCATCAACCGCGAACGGCGCGAGATCGAGGGTGAGATGCGGGAACAGGCGTTTGAGATTGCCGAATCGCTGTTCGACGAAGGCGATGAGCCGCCACCCGCCATCTGCGTGTTCGACCCCGACTTCCATGAGGGCGTGGTCGGCATCGTGGCCTCGCGCATCAAGGACAAGCTGCACCGCCCCACCTTTGTGTTTGCCGCCAGCCAGGCGCCCGGCAAGGAACACGAACTCAAGGGCTCGGGCCGCTCCATCCCCGGCTTTCACCTGCGCGATGCGCTGGACCTGGTGGCCAAGCGTTATCCCGGCGTGCTGCTGCGTTTTGGCGGCCACGCCATGGCGGCGGGCTGCACCATTGCCGAAGAGCATCTGGATGCCTTCGAGCAGGGTCTCAATGAAGTGGCGCAGGAATGGCTGGATGTCGCCACCCTGACGCGCCGGCTCGACACCGACGGCGCGCTGCCGGTCGAGTACCGCCGCACCGACGTGGTGGACACGCTGCACCGCGAGGTCTGGGGCCAGGGCTTTGCGCCGCCGACCTTCAGCGAGGAAGTCGAAGTGATTTCACAGCGCCTGGTGGGCGAAAAACACCTGGCGCTCAAGCTCAAGCACCAGGGCCAGCCGGTCGATGGCATCTGGTTTAGCCACACCGAACCGCTGCCGGTGCGGGTCACCCTGGCCTTTCGCCTCGATGCCGATGAGTGGCAAGGCGTGCGCCGGGTGCGTTTCCTGGTCGAAGGCGCCGAGATCTAGCGCCTGTTCAGGCCACGGCGATGCGGTTGCGTCCCGCGGCCTTGGCCTTGTACAAGGCCCGGTCGACCCGTGCCAGCAGCGCGTCAATCCGGGCATCGTCGGGCCGGTTGGACGTCACGCCGATGCTGACCGTCACCGGCGGCATCCCCTCCAGCGGCGACGCGATGGCTTCACGCAGGCGCTCGGCCACCGCCACCGCTTCCTCCTGCGAGGTCTCGGGCAACAGCACGACAAACTCTTCCCCGCCGAAACGGCCCAGCAGATCGGGACGTCGCAGCAGCGGTGTGATGCGCTGGACAAAATCGACCAGCACGCGGTCGCCCATTTGATGACCATGGGTGTCGTTGATGGCCTTGAAGTGGTCAATGTCGAGCATCAGCAAGCCCATGCTGCGTCCGTGCCGGCGGCAGCGCTCCAGCTCCGGCTCGCTGGCCGCGATCAGGGTGCGGCGCATCAGGGCATTGGTCAGTGAATCGTGGGAAGCGACATGCTCCAACTCCTCGCGCAAGCGGTCGCTGGCCATCAGGATAAAACCAATCCCCACCGCCAGCAACATCATGGCATTGGCGGCAATGTACAGCGTCTGGACACTGGATGCCTTGAGCAGATTTTCACCCGGCAGCGGCAGCCAGGCCGACAGGAAACGCAACACGAGGATGCCCGCGTGCAGCAGCAGTATCCCGGCCACGAAACGGGTCGCGAATGCCGATCGGCCCTGATGCCAGACCAGCCAGGCCAGGGAGAAATTCATGCCGGCCCAGACCGATGAAACCACCAGGGTACGGGCATTGAAGTTCGGATCCATCAGGGTGTACCACGCCACCAGGGGCACCGTCGCGAGACTCACACCCAGCAGCAGCTTGAATGACGGCTGCCGCCCCAAAAAGCACTGGGTTCCGGTGTAAAAAAACACGATGCCGCTCAGCAGCATGAAGTTCGCCAGAACCACAGAAAAAAGATCGGGAATGACATCGCGCCCAGCGAACAACAGGGCCGAAGCGAAAACGAGAACCAGGGCCGTGGCCCACAGGCCCAGTCCCTGAATCGATTTCGGATAACTCAGGCGCAGGAACACCAAAACCAGCGCCAGCAACAACCCCATGGCACTGGTCATGAGGAGGATGGAACGCAGGTCAAGACCAATCATGACGCAATCACAAACACTTCGCAGGCTGCAATAAAAGCTATATATTTGATAGCAAAAATCACCCCATCAGGTCCGTGTCGCGCCGGGGCGCCCGGTCAAGATGGTAGAGGAAGAAAATCAACAAGGCGGTGGCGCCCACCATCCATAACGGACCAAACAGCCAGAGCAGAAGCGGCACGGTGAAGAAATAGGCACGCATGCCGATGCGGTAGTAAATGGCGGCACGGTTGAGTTCGGCTCCCACATGGTTGGGCTGCGCGCATTCCAACCCGACTTGGGGGGACACATTGATGATGTATCCGATATGGTGGTACAGACGCATCGACATGGAAAACGCAAAAAATGCGAACAGCAGGTCGAACAGCATCACCAGCAGTTTGAACAGCCAGATTTCGGAGCTATCTTGCCCCAGCACATTGAGGGAGTGCCAAGTGCCCGAGAGTTTGTCGCCCTGGGCGCTGAGGGTCAGCACGCCGATGATCAGCAGGACCGCCGTGGAAGCCATGAAACTGGAGGTCATGGTGGAATTGCGCAGGGTCTGCACGGCCAGGATGTCACGCCCCTCGCGCATCACGCGCTCAACCCAGGCGGCGCGCGCAGCGTTCATGCCATGCAGGGCGCTGGAAGCTGGATTGTGCCGGTTTCGCCAAGCAACGTAGATCTGGTAGATCAGCACGGCTGTCACGCTCAGGGCAAAGCCGACAAAATCGTAGAAATGAGTCAAAACGAAATCAACCATGCTTCCATTGTGCCACTGCACAAGGCCTAAAATGCCCTTGTGTCCTCCATCCTCAACGCCGACCTCCACTGCCATTCCCTCGTTTCTGACGGCACCCTCACGCCCGAGGCGCTGGCCGCGCGTGCGAGTGCCAATGGCGTCGAGTTGTGGGCCCTGACCGACCACGATGAGATCGGCGGCCAGCACCGCGCTGCCGCCGCAGCCCGCGCACAGGGCATGAAATACCTGACCGGCACCGAGATCTCGATCACTTTTGCCGGCCAGACCGTGCACATCGTCGGCCTGGGCTTCGACGCCGATGATCCCCGCATGCAGCAGGGTCTGCAGCAAACCCGCGGCGGGCGCGGCCAGCGGGCGATGGAAATGTCCGACAGCCTGGCCCGCGTGGGCATCAAGGGTGCCTATGAAGGCGCCCTGAAATATGTCAGCAACCCCGAGCTCATCTCGCGCACCCACTTTGCACGCTTCCTGGTGGAAGCCGGCGTGTGCCGCGAAACCAACGAGGTCTTTCGCAAATACCTGACCGAGGGCAAGCCCGGTTTCGTGCCCCACCGCTGGGCCAGCCTGAGCGATGCGGTGAGCTGGATCACACAAGCCGGCGGCGTCGCCGTGATTGCCCACCCGGCGCGCTACAGCTTCAGTGCCAACGAGGAATACGCGCTGTTCAGCGAGTTCAAGACCCATGGCGGCCAGGGCGTGGAGGTGGTGACCGGCAGCCACACCGCAGCCGAATACGTGAGATACGCCGAGATGGCGCGCGAATTCGGCCTGGCCGCCTCGCGCGGCAGCGACTTCCACTGCCCAGAAGAATCCCGCACCGATCTGGGCACCCTGCCATTTCTTCCCGGCGAACTCACCCCGGTGTGGGAACTGCTGGCGGACCGCATCCAGTGAAGCACGGTCGTCACCACCAAGCCGGCATTGCCCTGGCCCTGATCGCCCTGGCCTGCTTTGCCACCCTGGACACCACGACCAAATACGTCACCCTCAGCGTGCCGGTGCTGATGGCCTTGTGGTTTCGCTACATGTTCCAGGCCATCATCACCACGGCCGTCATGCTGCCGCTGCACGGACGGGCCCTGCTGCGCACCCAGCACCCCAAATACCAGGCCTTGCGCGGCGTGTTGCTGCTGGTCACCAGCCTGTTGGCCTTCCTCAGCCTCAAGTACATGCCGGTGGGCGAATTCACCGCCATCGTGATGATCACGCCCCTGGTCATCACCCTGCTGGCCGCCACCACCCTGGGCGAAAAAGTCTCGCACTTGCGCTGGGCGCTGGTAGGCGGCGGGTTTGTCGGCACCCTGGTCATCATCCGGCCCGGGGCCGAGGTGTTTGACTGGACCATGCTGCTTCCGCTGGCGCTGGTCATCACCAATGCCTGGTTCCAGGTGCTCACCAGCAAGCTGGCCAAGACCGAAAACGCGTTGACCATGCACTTCTACACCGGCTGGGTGGGCGCGCTGCTGGCTTGCCTGGCCCTGCCTTTTGTCTGGACCATGCCGGATCATTGGGGTCAATGGGCAGGTCTGGCGCTCATGGGCATCATGGGCACCGTGGGGCATTTCCTGCTGATCCTGGCTTATGGACGGGCACCGGCCGCCACCCTGACACCGTTTCTGTATGCCCAGATCGGCTTTGCCACACTCGGCGGCTGGCTGGCGTTTTCCCATGTGCCGGACCACTGGTCCATGATCGGCATCGTCATGATCTCCGTGTGCGGTGCGGCCGGCGCCTGGCTGGCGGTGCGTGAAAGCCGCGTCCTGATCGAACCCGTGGAGGCATAGCCGGAAAACCATGCGCGTGATCCCCACATCATTAACGGACAAGTTCTAAATGGCCCAGTATTTCGAAGTTCATCCCGACAACCCGCAGTTGCGCCTGCTCAAACAGGCCGTTGGCCTGCTGGAAAAAGGCGGCGTGGTGGCGGTGCCCACCGACTCCAGCTACGCCCTGGTCTGCCACCTGGACGACAAGGCCGCGGCGGACAACCTGCGCCGCATCCGGGGCGTGGATGACAAGCACCACCTCACCCTGCTGTGCCGCGATCTGGCCGAACTGGCCAACTACGCCCGCGTCGACAACCGGCAGTTCCGCCTGATCAAGGCCGCCACACCAGGCCCCTACACCTTCATCCTGGAAGCCACCAAGGAAGTGCCGCGCCGCCTGAGCCACCCGTCGCGCAAGACCATCGGCCTGCGCGTGCCCGAGCACAAGGTGTTGCAAGAACTGCTGGCACTGCACAACGGCCCGCTGATCGCCACCACCCTGATCGCCGCCGGCGAGACCGAGCCGCTCAACGACGCGCATGACATCCGCGATCGCTACGAGCACCAGATTGCCGCCGTGATCGATGCCGGCGCCTGCGCCCTGGAACCCACCACCGTGGTCGACCTCACCGGCGGCGAACCCGTGGTGCTGCGCCAGGGACGGGGCGAGCTCAGCGCCTTGGGCCTTTGAAGCCCCTGCCCACCCAACACACTCTGAGACAATTCGCACGTGGATATCGCTCACCTGATTCAAACCGTTCTCATCTATGCCCTGCCGGTGCTGTTTGCCATCACCCTGCATGAGGCCGCGCACGGCTATGCCGCGCGCCACTTTGGCGACAACACCGCCTGGATGATGGGCCGCGTCACGCTCAACCCGATGAAGCACATCGACCCGATGGGCACCATCCTGATGCCGCTGTTGCTGTACTTCGCCACCTCGGGCGCGTTCCTGTTCGGCTACGCCAAACCGGTGCCGGTGCGCTTCGACCGCCTGCGCAACCCCAAGCGCGACATGATCTGGGTCGCACTGGCCGGCCCGGGCGCCAATCTGCTGCAGGCCTTGCTCTGGGGTGCAGTGCTGTACATCCTGCTGGGCATGGGGCTGACCGAACGCTTCTTCCTGGAGATGTGCAAGGCCGGCATGCTGACCAACGTGGTGATGTTCGCCTTCAACCTGTTCCCGCTGCCGCCGCTCGATGGCGGCCGCATTCTGGTCGGCTTGCTGCCCTGGCGCCAGGCCAGCCTGCTGGCGCGCATCGAGCCCTGGGGCTTTTTCATCGTCATGGCCCTGGTCCTTCTGGGCGTGGTGAACTGGCTGTGGATGATGCCGGTGATGAGCCTCACCTACAGCCTGCTTGACTTCTTGCTCACACCCTTTTCCTTCCTGCTTCACTAAAGTCCTTACCGTTTCCTCATGAGTTCCATTCGCGTTCTGACCGGCATCACCACCTCGGGCACACCCCATCTGGGCAACTACGTCGGCGCCATTCGCCCCGCTGTGGCCGCCAGCCGCGCCAGCCGCGTCGAGAGTTTTTATTTCCTCGCCGACTACCACGCCCTCATCAAGATCGACGAGCCGGCCCGCATCCAGCGCTCCACACTGGAGATCGCCGCCACCTGGATTGCCGCCGGCCTGGACCCGGAACGCGTCACTTTTTACCGCCAGTCCGACGTCCCCGAAATTCCGGAGTTGACCTGGTTCCTGACCTGCGTCACCGGCAAGGGCCTGCTCAACCGCGCCCATGCCTACAAGGCCTCGGTCGACAAGAACACGGCCGCCAGCCTGGACCCGGATGCCGATGTCACGGCCGGCCTCTTCATGTATCCGGTGCTGATGGCGGCCGACATCCTGATGTTCAACGCCCATCAGGTGCCGGTCGGGCGCGACCAGATCCAGCACATCGAGATGGCGCGCGACATGGCCGCCAGCTTCAACCACCGTTACGGCGAACACTTCGTGCTGCCCGAAGCGCTGATCGAGGAATCGGTGGCCACCTTGCCCGGCCTGGACGGGCGCAAGATGAGCAAGAGCTACGACAACACCATCCCGCTGTTCGCGCCACGCGAACAGTTGAAGAAGCTGATTGCCGGCATCAAGACCGACTCGCGCGCACCGGGCGAGCCCAAGGACACCGAGGGCTCGGCCCTGTTCCAGATTTACCAGGCCTTTGCCACGCCCGAAGAAACAGTGGCCCTGCGCCAGGCTTATGCCGATGGCATTGCCTGGGGCGACGCCAAGCAGATGCTGTTCGAGCGCATCGACCGCGAAATCGCGCCGATGCGCGAGACCTACGAGTCGCTCATCAACCATCCGGACAAACTCGAAGCCATGCTGCAGGCCGGCGCCGCGAAAGCCCGTGCCATTGCCACGCCCTTCACCGCCAAGCTGCGCCATGCTGTGGGCTTGCGCGATCTGCGCGCGCAGGCCACGCAGAAAAACGTCAAGGCCGCCAAGGCCGCGCTGCCGAGCTTCAAGCAATACCGCGAAAGCGACGGCCAGTTCTATTTCAAGCTGATGGACGCGCAAGGCAAGCTGCTGCTGCAAAGTGCCGGCTATGCCTCGCCCAAAGACGCTGCGCAGCAAATCAATGCATTGATCCAGAACGTCAACGAACAGACCGAAGCGTTGATCAAGTCTTTGCAGACCTCCGCCCCAGACGCAACGCCCCAAGAAGCTGTCGCCGCACTACAGCAATTGCGGGACGCCAAGAAGAAGGACTGAGCAAAGCTTCTCCCCACGGATCAGCTCACCTGCTGCTACAATAGCACTCTTTCGAGACACCCCGGAGAGGTGGCAGAGTGGTCGAATGTACCTGACTCGAAATCAGGCGTAGGGGCGACCCTACCGTGGGTTCGAATCCCACCCTCTCCGCCAAAAAAAAACAGCCCCGCTTCACGCGGGGTTTGTTTTTTGTGGACTGGGTGAGCGAGAACCCACACGGGTTCGGTCAAGACGAATCTCGAGCAATCCCACACTCTCGCCCATAAGTCTGGGACCTTACTCTGGGATCCAATGGCCGCTTCGGCCTTCCTGCCCGCTGCGCTACAGACTCGCTAACTGCGCCAAGGGGACTGAGATGGCAAATAGGCTGCCTCTACCCGGCGTCGTGCGCACCCTAAAGGCATGACCCAGCACATTGGCCTGCTTGGACGCGATGGCCAGCCCGAGGCCGTGGCCGTCTTCACTGCCGATCTGCCGATCATCGAAGCGGCGATACGCCACGAATAACTGGGGAACAATCTCCGCCTCAATGCCGGGACCCGTGTCATAGACACGTACCTCCACCTGATTGCCCCCGGGGTGCACGGCCAGCAGAACGCCGCCGGACTGCGTGTAACGGACGGCATTGGAAACCAGGTTGTCAACGATCGACTGCAGCATCTGCTTGTTGCTGCAGACATTCAGCGAGCGCGCTCGGATCCGAAATTTCAGGCCCTTTTCCTCTGCATTGGCTGCAAATTTGTGGCGGCTCTCCTGCAGTATGTCGTCAAGGGCAAAGCTGCTGTGCTGCGGTTTGATTTCGCCGGATTCCAACCGGGAAAGATCAAGCAGTCGGGTGAGCTGGCGGCTCATGGCGTGCAACGCAGTCTCCATGGCGGTGCAGTTGTCGTCCAGCAGTTGCCGATCAAACTCCTCGTCGGCCAACTTGCGCAGATAGCGCAGATGTAGCGCAATCGCGTGCACAGGCTGTCGCAAGTCATGCGTCACCCCCGCATGAAACATGTCTTTCGCCTGCATGGTCGAGCGCAAAGCGTCCCGCTCAATAGCCAGCGCCTCGGAAAACTTGCGGTTTTGGTGCGTCATGACCAGGTTATTGCGCAGTGTGGCGTAGGAGGAGCGCCCCAACACCCATAGAAAAATGATAGTAAAGATAACGGTCAAGCCCCCGGCCAGATCGCCACTGCCCCCCAGATAGAAGGCTCGGAGGACAAAAAAAGGCCCCCCCAGGCAGAGAAGGTAGGCGCGCAAGGCCTTGGGCAGTGCGAGCGTGGAGTTCACGGCGCCGCTGCTCATCCCCAGCAAGGTGGCCAAGGTGTAAAAGTCTGTAAACCCATAGGCACCGGAGAAGCTGATCAACGGCAAAATACCCCAGGTCAAACCACACAAGCCGATCAAGACCGTCGTTTGCCATTCAGCCTGCGCCAGACCGGAAGCATCCAGCGCAGCCACGCGGGCGCGAATCTTGCTGAAATGAATCAACCTGACGGCGAGAAAAGCCGAAAGGCCGACCATCCAGAGTGACATCGCCAGCGCTTTTCCGTCGAGCATGCGCCCCAGCAACACGGCTGTGAGCAAGCCAACCGCCGCATTACCCGCGATGGCCGAGTAGGTGTGGCCCATGGCAATGCCGAGCAGATCGCGCCGGATGATGAGTTCATCAGGCAGGAATTCCTGTGTGACATCGGCGGGGGGCGTAAGAGTCATAGCGTCGATGTGATTTATTTCACCATGAAATGATGAAAATGAGAACTATCGGTTTTGTCGTGGTTGAAGATCATCCCATTGTGCGTCAAGGCATCCGCCTGCTGCTGTCGCGGGAGCCCCACCTGCGCTGGCTGGGCGAGACGGGAAAAGGGGAGCATGTGCTGGACCTGGTCCGCCAGACCCAACCCGATGTTCTGATTCTCGATCTGGGCCTACCCGGATTGCAAGGGCTGGACGTGATCAAGCAGCTACAGAAGGAGCCGGCCGCCCCGAAGATCCTCGTGGTGACGGCCCGACAGGATGCGCCCTCGCTCAACGCGGCCCTGGAATTCGGAGCCCAGGGCTATCTGCTCAAGAGCGACGACGCCGACGAGCTGGCCAGAGCACTGGCGCTGATTGCCGATGATGGCATCTATGTCAGCCCCGCGCTCGCCGAACTGATGTCAGACCCGGGCATCCCCAGCCATGTTCTGACGGAGCGCGAACGCGACGTCGTCGCGGCGGTCGTCCAGGGGCTGCCGAGCAAGGCCGTGGGCGTGGCTTTGGGCATCTCGGAGCACACCGTACGCAAGCACCGCGAGAACATCGCCCGCAAACTCAATCTGAGAAATCCCGCCCAACTGGTGGCTTGGGCCTTGCGTCATCCGATCTGAGGTCGAACCCGGGCCCATTGGGCCTGTTTGACTGAACAGGGTCATGTCCGCTCTGCACCCGCAGGCGCGGCGCCATGACCTCCTGGGCTACGAATATGTGCGTATTCACCCCGGGGGCCTCCTCCATTCCAATACTTGTGTCACTGCCGCGCACTGCGCGGCGGAGCAGCACCGCCGACACATGTCCAGCTAGCCGGTCCATCTTGCATCGTTGGCAAGCCCCTGTCGACAGGCGCTATGTCCGTGTGATTGCTTGGAGCCATCCCAATCGGGATGCAACCTGCATGACGCACGAGCCACCGCGGCCCGAGCTGAGCAAGTGTCGAGCGATTTGAACCAATGAAAACCAAAAGGGAAGCGAACATGAAACATCTGAGCAAGGACATGGGCGCGGCTGTAGCTGGCTGCCTGCTGCTGGCTAACCTGTTCATCGAAGCCCAGATCACCTCGCCCCTGAAGAAGGTTCTTGGCGCCGCACAGCAGGTCGCCAGCACGGAGATTGCCACCGCCAACAATGACTTGTCGAGCCGTACCGAGCAGACCGCCGCCGCAATGGAGCAGCAGACAGCCACCGTGCGCCAGAATTACGACACCGCGCAACAGGCTAGCCAGCTGGCCAATGCCCCCAAGCAAGCCACCACACAGGGAGGCGAAGCCGTCGGCAATGCGGTGTCCCCCATGGCGCCGATCGCCGAAATCACCTCCGCCTCCAAGGAGCAGGCCATCGGCATCTCTCAGTTGCTGCAAGACTATCAGTCTTGAGTGTGATTCAGCTCAACGCGAAATAGCCACCGCGCAGTTAACAGCGTTGTTGGAAAAACTCACGGCCC
>OFPN01000005.1_pt1 | contig 121481 bp, 99 predicted proteins | sample 1542611 | NCBI WGS metagenome assembly OFPN01 (sample SAMN05503973, study PRJEB24370) | sediment metagenome | isolation source: lake sediment | place: USA: Lake Hill lake, St. Paul Island, Alaska | collected 2013
TTCCATAAACCACCTCCGGTTTCATCGACCACCTTAACAAAGTGTCTTTGAAACCAGCAACAGCCCACAGCGCGTCTTTGTTATGTTGATCCAACGCCACGGACGGGCGCATCCTGCGGGATCGGGTACTTTGTGGCTTCGGTGTATGCCTGAAGGCAAGAAAACGCACGTTCTCGATTGCCCCCAGCGTTCAAGGCAAGCCGTTCCGCCTGTAGAAGATTAGCCCAAAAACTTGCTCCAGGCTCCGATGTTATGAACGTTCTGGTAGCCCTTCTTCTTTAGCATCAACTTTGCCATGCCACTTCGTGTTCCACTGGCACAGCAGAGCACAACCGGGGAGGACTTGGGTATCTCACCGAGTCGGCTTCCCAACTCCTGCAGGGGGATGTTGATGGTTCCGGGAGCGTTCCCACTTGCAAACTCTCCAGCCGATCTAACGTCAACCAAGATTGCGCCGCTCTTCTTCAGTTCTGGCAGCAGGGCAAGGACTCTTTTTGAGTTCCACCACTTATACGAGAACCAAAGAACCAGAGCCATGAATGGCCAATACTTTTCAAAAAGACCCAGGAAATCCATATAACGCCTTGCTTGATTGAACAGATGAAGTAGCGGTGGTTAAGCGAAGCCGGGTTGAGTGCGCGTGATCCTTTGCGGATCAGTTGTTTCGCCAGGTCACATCGGGCCGACAAGTCCACAAAACACACCGCCTCTTTCTATGGTGGCTTCGTCCAGTTGATATATTTTCAACTGCCGCTGTTGTCCTGAAAGATAGATGCCAATTGTAATGATTAGCAAAATTCTGAGGTCGAACACCAGCCCCCCGCAGAAGCGCGTGCCACAACATTCCCCAAAGCAAGCACAATCCGGCCCATGAGCAAAACGAACTACCTGGCCGGGTTTTTTCATTCAACCTGGCGCATTATCAAAACCGAGCTGGCACTGTTCAAGCGTTTTCCCAGGCTGGGCCTGGCGGTGCTGGCGATTGCCGTTGTTCCGGCCGCCTATGCCCTGATCTATCTCTCCAGCGTCTGGGACCCGAATGCCAAGACCAATGAATTGCCGGTTGGCATCGTCAATCTTGACGAGGGCTTCACTTACCAGGGCCGCGTCACCAATGTGGGCGCGGAATTGGCCACCGAGCTGATTCACTCAGACATCTTCGGCTTTCGCACCCTGCATGACGCCCAGGCCGCACGCCAGGCGGTCCGTTTGGGCCATCTGGCGTTTGCCGTCATCATCCCCAAAGACTTCAGTTCCACAGCCGTACCAGGCATTCTGCCAGGCGCGGGCAAGGTGACCGTGGTCCTGTCCGAGGGCAATAACTATGCAGCCGCAGGTTTTGCCAGACGGTTTGCGGTGGACCTGGGCCACCAGGTCAACGAAGCACTGAATGAAAAACGCTGGGAACAGGTGCTGGTGTCGGTGGACGGCTCCGGCAAGAGTCTGAACAAGCTCAAGGCCGGCATGACCCAGCTGCGCACCGGTTCGGTGGCACTCACCGAGGGTGTGGTGCGTTACAACGGCGCAGCGACACAATTGGCAACCGGCTTCAAACAGCTGGGAACGGGTCTGCGGGACATGGAAGCCAAGCTACCGGCCGAGACGGATCTGAAACAACTTCAAGCCGGCACCCAGCGCCTGGCCTTGCGCCAGCGCGACCTGGGTACAGGCCTGGAACAACTCCAGACCGGCGCGCGCAAACTGACGGAGGGTGCCACGCTCATGCAGGAGCAGACCGCGGGCATCCCCTTCCTGGGCGAAAAAATAGCCGCCGGCGCGGGTGAACTGGCCGCCGGCAGCAGCAAATTGACCGATGGCTTGTCCAGCGCACTCGATGCCAATGCCCGGCTGTCCCGGGGTGCCAGCAGGATCGAAGAGGGCACCGAAAAACTGGTCAATGGCATGAGTGCACTCAGCGAGGGCATTCACTACATGGCGGGGAGGTTACCTGAAGACACCCGGCTCGACACCTTCAGCCGCAGTGGCGATGATGTGGTCAAGAGCATGGCCAAATTGCGGGCTGGCATTGAGCTGGTTGATTCCGTTCTACCCGCCTCACTGGACAAACTCGCCGGCAGCGCCCGGGGGCTGGCAGATTCGGTGGAGCCGACGCTGGAAGTACTGGCACCGGTGGCCAACAATGGCAGCGCCTTCGCCCCCAACATGGTGGCGATGGCCTTGTGGCTGGGCGCGGTCATGGCCATGTACCTGTTCAACATGCGCCAGTTGCTGGTTGAGCATGCCGCTGCGCCCGCCATGGCAAAGACCTTGGGGAAATTTGCCATCCCGGCGCTGATCGTGCTGCTGCAGACCGGGCTGACATTCCTGATGCTGGTCTTCGGGCTGGGCATTGAAGCACCCAGCTACCTGCATTTCGCCTTGTCAATGATCGCCGCCGCCCTGGCCTTCCTCGCCGTGGTGTACCTGTTGTTGCGCGCCTTTGGCGATGCCGGCAAGCTGATTGCCGTGTTGCTGCTCACGCTGCAGCTTGCAGCCGGCGGAGGCGTGATGCCGATTGAACTCTCAGGCGACTTCTTTCAGGCGGTGCATGAATGGCTGCCCTTCACCTGGGTGGTCAAGGCCTTCCGGGCCAGCCTGTTTGGCGCTTTTGACAATGACTGGCTGCATGCCTATCTCATCGTCATCCTCAGTGGCATCGTGGCCTTGCTGCTGGCCAGTGTGAGCACCCACTGGAAAAGCGTGGCGCTGGCGGACTACAAGCCCGGCATAGAAACCTGAATCGACACCGCCCCGACCAGCCCAAGGTGCCCCTTAGCCAAAAGCGAAGTCCGCCCCCACGCTCTGTCCCACGCGCAAGACCGTGTCCAAGCCGCTCAGCACAATGGCGTTCATGCCAAAGGTCACCGCGCCATTCAGACGCGGATCTTGCCGGTAGGCTTGCAGCGTGTCGCCCACGATCGGGCTGCTGAGCGCCGTGACGGGGTCGATATTCGGGATCGGGCAACGCGGACAGGGCTTGACCGGCTTGAGCACGGCGGCACCGGACCCCGTGCCGATGTGCAGCGTGTCGAGCCGGTCCTCGTCGTGCGCCTCCAGGTCGGCCAGCACGAGGTTGGGGCGGAAGCGCTCCACCCCCACGGCCGCGTGCCCTGCGGCTTGCAAGCGGTGGTTGAGCTCATCGAGTGAGGCCTGCCCCAGCACCAGCAGCGGAAAACCGTCGCTGAACTGGTTGCGCGCTTCCACGCCGCCGGTCCACTTCAGGCTGGAGAGCCGCTTGTGCTCCGGATCAAAGCGCACCAACCGGTACTGGGGTGACTGCGCTGTCGGCAGCCCCTGTTCCGACAGGGACAGGAAATCGGTGAACCACTGGGCGGCGATAGCGCCCATGTCATAAGCCGCCACTTCGTCGTCCCAGACCCGTACCTTCACCGCCTGCTCGACCGCATCAAGACTCAAGTGCAGCGCCAGCATGCCGGGCGCCCGCAAAACCAGTTCTGAGCGCCGGAATTGCGGCTGCACCAGCGCCAGACGCGGCTGCTCACGCTGCGAGACGAACTCGCCTTTTTCATCCACCACCATCCAGGCCCGGTCCAGATCGAGGCCGGTTTCAGTCAGTACCGCCTCCTGCACCTCAATACCCGCGCACGATTTGACGGGGTAAACAAACAGGCGCGCGATACGGGCCTGGACATTGCGATTCGCCTCTATAGACACACTCACTCGAGCACCTTTAAAACGTCATTCAAGCTGCATTCTGCCCTGCCTTCTACAATGCAGCGCATGGCTCAACCCTTGGATGTTTGTATTCGCGGTAGCGGCATTGTGGGCCGCACCCTGGCCCTGTTGCTGGCGCGCGAGCGCCTGCGAGTCGGTCTGGTAGCGCCGCCCGCACCGGAAGGCGTCACGCCTAAAACGGATGTGCGGGCCTATGCCATTAACCACTCATCGAAAGTGCTGCTCGAATCGCTGCGCTGCTGGCCCGCACCGCCGGCGGTGACGCCTGTGCGGCACATGCAGGTGCGGGGCGACCAGGGGGGCAAAGTGAATTTCGACGCCGCCGAGCAGGTCGTGCCCGCGCTGACCTGGATCGTCGACGTCCCGGCGCTGGAGGCCCAACTGGCGGACGCGGTGCGTTTTCAACCCCAGATCGAATTGCTCAGGGCCCCTGCCGCGGCCACGCTCACCGTGGTGTGCGAAGGCCGTGCCAGCAGCACGCGCGCCGAATTCGGCGTGGACTTCGATGTCACGCCCTACCCCCAACATGCACTGGCGGCTCGCATCGACTGCGAAATCGCCCATGCGCAGACCGCCCACCAGTGGTTTGCGCAAGGTGAGATCCTGGCTTTTCTGCCTTTGGGTGGTGAACAGGGGAACTCGGTGGCGATTGTCTGGTCTGTCTCTCCTGAGCAGGCCGCCAAACTGCAGCAGGCCAGCGCGGAAGATTTTTGTCACGCCCTGGAAGCCGCCAGCCAGCACTGCTTGGGCAAACTGAGCCTGGCGAGCGAACGCGCCGTCTGGCCACTGCAAAAAGCGCAAGCCCGACAATGGTCGGGGCATGCGGCGTGCGGCGCCTGGGTGCTCGCCGGGGATGCGGCCCACAACGTGCATCCGCTGGCCGGGCAGGGCTTGAACCTGGGCTTGGCCGATGTCGCGGAGTTGGCCCGGGTGATTCGCGAGCGCGACTACTGGCGCAGCATCGGTGACAGCAAGCTGTTGCGCCGTTACGCACGGTCGCGCAAGGCCGGCATGCTGGCCCTGGACGCGGGCATGGACGGCTTGCAACTGCTGTTCGCACGCGAAGGCCAGGCCTGGAGTGCCTTGCGCAACTGGGGCATGAAAAGCGTGGAGCGCAGCGGCATGCTCAAGCAATGGATGGCACGCCAAGCCATGGATTTTTGAACCGCGACCCGTCGCACACTCTGGACCGACATGAAATTTTTGAAAACCCTGCTGCTGGGCAGCTTGGCGCTGGCCTGCATCGCTGCCACCGCCCAGGAAGCCAGCATCCGCAAGAACATTGCCGAGCGCCTGCCGCAGCTGCCGAAAATCGACGAGATCAGCAAGGCCCCGCTACCGGGCCTGTACGAGATTCGCGTCAACGGCACCGACATCTTCTACACCGATGCCGAAGCCAATTACCTGATCCAGGGCAACCTGATCGACCTGCGCCAGCGCCGCAACCTGACCGAGGAACGCCTGGAAAAGCTGACCGCCGTCAGCTTTGACGCCTTGCCGCTCAAGGACGCCTTCACCGTGGTGCGCGGCAACGGCAAACGCAAGCTGGCCGTGTTTGAAGATCCCAACTGTGGCTACTGCAAACGCTTCGAGCGCGATCTGGAGAAGGTCAACAACGTCACGGTCTACACCTTCCTCTACCCCATCCTCAGCCCGGACTCGACGGAGAAATCCAAGCACATCTGGTGCGCCAAGGACAAGGCTAAAGCGTGGCAGGACTGGATGGTGCGCGAGCAGCTGCCCGCCGCCGCCAATTGCGACAGCGCTGCCATCACGCGCAACGTGGAACTGGGCCGCAAGCACAAGATCACCGGCACACCGACCCTGATCTTTGCTGATGGCTCGCGCGTGCCGGGCGCCATCAGTGCCCCGCAGATCGAAAAATTCCTCGCTGACATCAAATAAGCGGCAGCGGGCACGACACAACATGCCGAGAACCCCCCGTTCCCAATCGAGCCGCACGGCCCCGATCCACTACCGGGTGGAAGTGGCCGACCTCCATGCCCATCTGTTCCGGGTCACGCTGACCGTGGCACGGCCGCAGGCCCAGCAACGCGTCGCGCTGCCGGTGTGGATTCCTGGCAGCTACCTGGTGCGCGAGTTCTCCAAAAACCTGCAACACCTCAAGGCGCAGCAAGGCACACGCCCGGCCCCGCTGCAGCAACTGGACAAGTGCAGTTGGCAGATTGAATGTCAGAGCGAGCAGCCGCTGCACCTGAGCTACGAGGTTTACGCCTTCGACAACTCGGTGCGCACCGCCTGGCTGGATACCACCCGTGGTTTTTTCAACGGCACCAGCCTGTGTCTGCGCGTCGTCGGCCAGGAAGACGCTGCGCATGCGCTGGAACTGGTGGACCACAAGGCCCTTGCCGGCTGGTCCGTCGCGACCGGACTCCAGCCCCAGAAAATCAGCAAACGCGGCTTTGGCACCTACCAGGCCGACCACTACGATGAGTTGGCGGATTGCCCGGTGGAGCTGGGCGCCTTCTGGAGTGGCGCCTTTGTGGCCTGCGGTGTGCCGCACCGCTTTGTGGTGGCCGGTGCGCCGCCCAGTTTTGATGGTGCGCGCCTGCTGGCCGACACGCAGAAAATCTGCGAGGCGGAAATCCGCCTGTGGCATGCCTCGGGGCCAAACCTGCGCCAGACGCGCAAACCGCCTTATGCCAGCTATCTGTTCATGCTCAACGCCACGGACGATGGCTATGGGGGCCTGGAACACCGCAACTCGACCGCGCTGATCTGCGCTCGCAAGGATCTGCCGCGCCTGGACAGCAACAAGCCCAGCGAAGGCTACACCACCCTGCTGGGGCTGATCAGCCATGAGTACTTTCACACCTGGAACGTCAAGCGCCTGCGCCCCGCCGAGTTCAGTCGCTACGACTACACCCAGGAGAATTACACGCAATTGTTGTGGTTCTTCGAAGGCTTCACCAGCTACTACGACGACTTGTTGCTGCGCCGTGCCGGCCTGCTCGATGACGCCGGCTACCTCAAGCTGCTGAACAAGACCATCAACCAGGTGATGCAAACGCCGGGGCGCGTCGTGCAATCCGTGGCGCAGGCCAGCTTCGACGCCTGGGTCAAGTACTACCGGCAGGACGAGAACACACCGAATGCCACGGTGAGCTATTACAGCAAGGGCGCGCTGGTCGCGCTGTGCCTGGACCTGACGCTGCGGGCCGAAGGCAAGGGCTCACTCGACGAGGTGATGCGCGGCCTGTGGCACCGTTGCCAGGGTGGCCCCATGACCGAAGACGACCTGCTCGCCGTGCTGCGCGAACGCGCCGGTCGCTCCTATGCGCGCGAAATCAAGCGCTGGGTGCATGGCACGGCTGAACTGCCATTGCGCGAACTATTGGAGCGCCATGGCGTGGCGGTGCTGGAAGATCCGGCACAGCGGGCGCAGCAGCTGGGCCTGCGCGTCAGTGAAGGTCAAGCCATCCAGATCAAGACCGTGCTGCGCGGCGGCGCGGCCGAACAAGCCGGCTTTGCCGCCGGTGACGAATGGCTGGGGCTGGAAGTCGGTACAGGGACGACTGCCAGTGCCTGGCGCATGACGCGCCTGGACGACTTGGCGCTCTATGTGGGCACCCATACCCGGATCAAGGCCCTGGTCGCGCGCGACAAGCGCTTGCTGCGACTGACGCTGACCCTGCCCAAGGGGGTGACAACCTGGCGCCTGTCGGTGCGTGACAGCCAGAGCGTCAGTCGCTGGCTGTCGGCCTGACGCGGATCAGGCCAGCGTTACCTTCTTGAACTTGCGCTTGCCAACCTGCAGCACATAGGTACCGGCACCGAGTTTGAGGCCCTTGTCGCTCACCACGCCGGAATCGATGCGCACACCGCCGCCGTCGATCAGGCGGTTGCCCTCGCCGCTGGAGGCTGCCAGGCCGGTCATCTTGAGCAGCGTGCCAATGCCCACCGGACCGGCTTCCAGTGGGATGGTCTGCTCTTCGATGTCATCGGGAATGCCGCCACGGCTGCGGTTGATGAAGTCCTGCTCGGCCGCTTCAGCCGCCGCGCCGGAGTGGAAGCGGGCCGTGATCTCCTTGGCCAGCAGCACCTTGACTTCCTTCGGGTTGCGTCCCTGCTCCACGTCAGCCTGCAACGTCTCGATCTCGCTCAGGCTGCAGAAGCTCAGCAGCGTGTACCAGCGCCACATCAGTTCGTCACTGATCGACAGCACCTTGGCGAACATGGTGTTGGCATCCTCGGCGATACCGATGTAGTTGTTCTTGGACTTGGACATCTTCTCCACGCCGTCCAGGCCTTCCAACAGCGGCATGGTCAGGATGCACTGCGGCTCCTGGTTGTATTCGGTCTGCAAATGGCGGCCCATCAGCAGATTGAATTTCTGGTCGGTGCCGCCGAGTTCGAGGTCGCTCTTGAGCGCCACGCTGTCATAACCCTGCATCAGCGGGTAGAGAAACTCATGCACCGAGATCGGATTGCCGGCCTTGAAGCGGTCATGGAAATCGTTGCGCTCCATCATGCGGGCCACGGTGTACTTGGCGGCCAGCTGGATCATGCCCATGGAGCCCAGCGGCAGACACCACTCGCTGTTGTAACGGATCTCGGTGCGCGCCGGGTCCAGCACCAGGCTGGCCTGCTTGTAATAGGTCTCGGCATTGGCCTTGATCTGCTCGGTCGTGAGCGGCGGGCGCGTACTGTTGCGTCCTGACGGGTCGCCGATCAGGCTGGTGAAGTCGCCGATCAGGAAGATCACCTGGTGTCCCAGGTCCTGCAGCTGGCGCATCTTGTTGAGCACCACCGTGTGCCCGATATGGATGTCCGGCGCGGTCGGATCCAGCCCGAGCTTGATGCGCAGCGGCGTGCCAGTCGCATCGGCACGGGCCAGTTTTTTCACCCATTCGTCCTCAGGAATAAGCTCATCACAGCCCCGCAAAGACACGGCCAACGCTTCACGGACACGGTCGGTTACAGGAAATGCAGGAGTTGAGGCTTGATTCATAAGGGTTTTTCCAGATGCCAGGGGGTCAGGGGCGGCTATACTAGCCGCTTGCCATTGCGCTGGATTTTATGTCGCGCCACGCCACCGGCAGACGCCGTACTGGAATCCAGCTGTCTCACCCTCATTTCGCTTGCCACTTTTGAAACAAGACCTGATCACCGCCGCCAACACCCTGATGACTTGGACAAGTCAACTGGTTGAGCGCCACCCCAAGCGGGTGATGGGCGTTGTGGCATCCGTCCTGCTACTGGGTGGCGGCGCGGCTTACGCGGTGGCGTCGGCCGTGGTTTCACTGGCACCCGATGCGGCCCTGCTGCCGGTGCATGAAGTACAGGAAGCCGTCGAGCCCCTGCCGCTTGAGGCGCAGGCTGAAGTCCTTGATGTGCACCGTTTCCGCCTGTTCCGCTCCGACATCAGCCGCACCACCGACACCGCCGACACCTTGCTCAAACGGCTCGGCATCAACGATCCGGCCGCTGCGGCTTTTCTGCGCGTTGACAACAACACCCAGCAAAACCTGCTCGGACGCGTAGGTCGCAGCCTGACGGCCGAAGCCAGCGAGTCCAACACCTTGCTCAAGCTCAGCGCACGCTGGAGCCCGGAAGACGATGGTCGCTTCAAGCGCCTGGTGATCGAAAAAAATGGCACCGACTTCACGTCCAGACTTGAAACCGCGCCGCTGACCGCATCCATCCGCATGGCCAGCGGCAGCATCCGAACCTCGCTGTTTGCCGCCACGGATGACGCCCGTATCCCGGACGCCATCGCCATTCAAGTGGCCGAAATTTTCTCTGGTGACATTGATTTCCACCGCGCCCTGCGCAAGGGTGATCGTTTCTCGGTGGTCTATGAAACGCTGGAAGGCGATGGCGAACCCTTGCGTGCCGGCCGCGTGCTCAGCGCCGAATTTGTCAACGACGGCAAGACCTTCCAGGCGATGTGGTTCCAGGACCCCGGTGCCACTGGTAACGCGTTACAGGCCGAAAGCCAGCCCACCCACTCCCTGACCAAGGGCGGCTACTACACCCTGGATGGGCAGAGCCTGCGCAAGACCTATCTGGCCTCACCGATGGAATTCTCCCGCGTGAGCAGTGGCTTCAAGATGCGCTTTCACCCGATTTTGCAAACGTGGCGCGCCCACCTTGGCGTCGATTACGCGGCCCCGACCGGCACCCTGGTGCGCACCGTGGGTGACGGCGTGGTCGAATTTGCCGGCGTTCAAAACGGCTTTGGCAATGTGGTGTTTGTGCGGCATCGCAACAGCCACACCACGGTTTATGCCCACTTGAGCCGCATTCTGGTCAAAGCCGGCCAGAACGTGACCCAAGGGCAGAATATCGGCGCCGTCGGCGCCACCGGCTGGGCCACCGGTCCACACCTGCACTTCGAGTTCCGCGTCAACGGCATCCACCAGGACCCGCTCACGATTGCCCGCAACAGCGAATCCATCCCGGTCTCGGCCAGCGCCAAATCCCAGTTCCTGCGTTCGGCCACGGCGGTGCGCCAGCAGCTGGCCGCCGCCACCGTGCTGCAGGGCAACGCCCAGTAATCCGCAGCGCCCGGGTCATGTGGCGTGTCTGAACTCTTCATCGGCTTGATGTCCGGCACCTCGCTTGATGGGGTAGACGGCGTGTTGGTGGAATGCTCGGGAAACCGCACCCAGGTGCTGCAGCACGCCCACCTGCCTTTTGACCCCTTGCTTCGTACTGAGTTGCTGCACCTGAACAGCAGCGGCCCCGACGAACTGCACCGAGCCGCCTTGGCCGCCAATGCCTTGAGCCGGGTCTATGCCCAAGTGGTGACAGAACTGCTCACCCGGGCGTCCATCGGGCCAGCGGCCGTATCCGCTATCGGCGCCCATGGCCAGACGGTCCGCCACCGCCCCGGGGAGTTTGACGGCACGGGCTACACCCTCCAACTCAACAATCCAGCCCTATTGGCAGAGCTCACTGGCATCGATGTGGTCGCTGACTTCAGAAGCCGTGATGTCGCCGCCGGCGGTCAAGGCGCCCCGCTGGTGCCCACCTTTCACCATGCCATGTTCGCCCGCCCAGGGCAGACCGTCTCGGTGCTCAACATCGGTGGCATCTCCAACCTCTCGGTACTGAAAGACGAGGCGGTGCTGGGTTTTGACTGCGGCCCCGGCAACGCCTTGATGGATGCCTGGTGTCTGCAGCACACCGGGCAGGCGTTTGATGCCGCGGGTGCTTGGGCTGCCAGTGGGCAGCTCCATTCGCCGCTGCTGCAAGCCCTGCTGCGCGATGACTACTTCACCTTGCCGCCCCCGAAGAGCACCGGGCGCGACCTGTTCAATCCGCAGTGGCTTGAGCCCCACCTCGCTGATTTTGGCTACCTCGCGCCGGCCGATGTGCAGGCCACATTGACTGAGTTAACCGCCCGCAGTTGCGCCGCTGATGTGTTGCAGCATGGCCAGGGCAGTGAGCAGTTGCTTGTTTGCGGTGGTGGCGCTCTCAACACGTATTTGATGCAACGGCTCCAAGCACACCTGCCGGCATTGGAGGTGGTCTCTTCGAATACCGTGGGGCTGCCGCCGCTGCAGGTCGAGGCGGCCGCTTTTGCCTGGCTGGCGCGCAAGGCCGTGCGGCGTGAAACTGCCAGTCTGAAAAGCGTCACGGGCGCCAGAGGCGCCCGTGTACTGGGTGCAATCTACCCGGCCTGAGCCGGGTACAGCTGCTTAAGTCGAGAAGGAAGAGCCACAACCACAGGTGGTGGTAGCGTTCGGGTTCTTGATGACGAACTGGGCGCCCTGCAGGTCTTCCTTGTAGTCGATCTCGGCGCCCACGAGGTACTGGTAGCTCATGGCGTCGATCAGCAGGGAGACGCCGTTTTTCGTCATGGTGGTGTCGTCTTCGTTGGTCACCTCATCAAAGGTGAAGCCATACTGGAAACCAGAGCAACCGCCGCCTTGCACGAACACGCGCAGTTTCAGTTCAGGGTTACCTTCTTCCGCGATCAGGTCGGCCACCTTGGCTGCAGCACTGTCAGTGAACAGAATGGGGGTGGGCATCTCGGTCTGGATGTTTTCAGCGACGGCACTCATGGTCTACTCCGTAGGGTTTACTGAGCGTAATAGTACAGCATTTCGCTCAAGAATTATTTTACTGGTTATTTGCCGCCAGTTTCAGTGTGGGCTTTTCCTCGTCCTCTGACATCGGGCGCAACTGACCGGAGATGATGGCCCCCTGGTGCATTTCAAGAGCGGTGTAGTGCACATCCCCCTCAATGCGTGCCTTGGGTTGCAACTCCAGCATCAGATTGGCAAAAACCGGTCCCTTGACCGTGCCGTTGATGATGACGTGGTCGGCGTGGATTTCACCGGTGACTGTTGCGGTCTCGGAAATCACCAGAATGCTGGCCTGATCCGGCTTGGAGCGGATATCTCCGACCACTGCACCATCGATGCGCAGGCCATCGGCAAAACGCAGATTGCCATCAATGTGGCTGCCGTCGGCAATCAGGCTTCTGATGGGCGGCTGTTTTTTCTTGTTGAACATGTCGGCTCCTCAATGGATGTGGTCTACAACTTGATCGACTGCGTCGCCTTGGTCATGGAACCTTCCATCACCTTGGCGGAGACGCCCTTGACCACGGTCTGGGGCGGCAACTCGAAAACACCTTCGGCACGACCATACTGCCGAAACTTCAGAACTTGGGAGCCTTCCGGCAAGATGGCTGTCCAGGGCTTGCCCGCCTGCAGGCCGGTAAAGCTCAACTCCAGCCGGCCATTGAACTCGGGCGCATTCTTGACGGGCTGGATCACCAGCACCTGCCATTTTACTTGGCGGCCATTTTGAATTTCGGCTTGCAAGCCGCGGATGGACAGGGCCTCTCCGCCGCCCACGGTCGGAATGAGTTTTTCAAAGAATCCCAGGTCATCACGCAGGGCACGGTTTTCTGCCTCCAGCTGCTTGGCCTGCGCCATCAGGCGCTCTTGCGCCGAGCGCTCGGTCGTCAGCATGACCGTGGACGTGTTCGCCACGGACTGCGCCTTGTCCCGCTCATCTTTCACACCGGCGAGTTGCTGGCGCAGATCAACCAGCTCCACCCGCATCCGGGCCAACTCCTCGCTATGGTCGCCGTCAATGCCGGCGATATTCTTGCCGAACTCAAAAGCCCACAGACCAATCGCCCCGCAAAAGCCGAGCACGATGGCCACCAGAGCCCAACGAAACGGCCATGGCAATGCGCTGCGCACCGCCATGCGCGGGGCACTGATGGTCAAGCGGCGATGGAGCAGGCGAAATCTCATGGAGCAACGAGTCTAGCAGTCTGAAAACAAAACGACCGTCAGAATTTGTATCCTGACGGTCGCTGTATTGCAACAATTTGCTGCAGGCGAAACTTCGTTTGAAATTAACGCTTGCTGAACTGTTTGCGACGGCGTGCGGAGTGCAAACCGACCTTCTTACGCTCGACTTCACGGGCATCGCGCGTGACGAAGCCGGCTTGGCTCAGTGCAGGCTTGAGCGATGCGTCATAGTCGATCAGGGCGCGGGTAATGCCGTGACGGGTTGCACCGGCCTGGCCGGACTCACCACCACCAGCCACATTGACCATGATGTCAAAGGTTTCAGCGTGGTTGGTCAGCATCAGGGGCTGCTTGCAAATCATGATCGAGGTTTGACGACCGAAAAAGTTTTCGATGTCCTTGCCGTTGACCGTGATCTTGCCGGTGCCTTTTTTCAGAAACACGCGGGCGACGCTGGATTTGCGACGGCCGGTGCCATTGTTCCATTCACCAATCATCTTGAAGCTCCTTAGATTTCCAACACTTTGGGTTGCTGGGCAGTGTGCGGGTGCTCTGCACCACCGTACACCTTGAGCTTCTTGATCATGGCGTAGCCGAGCGGGCCTTTCGGCAGCATGCCCTTGACGGCTTTTTCCAAAGCGCGGCCGGGGTGCTTGGCTTGCATGTCACGGAAGTTGGTGGCTGTGATACCGCCCGGGTAACCCGAGTGACGGTAGTACACCTTGTCAATCGACTTGGCGCCGGTGACACGCAGCTGGGCTGCATTGATGATGACGATGAAGTCACCGGTATCGACGTGAGGCGTGTAAATGGCCTTGTGTTTGCCGCGCAAACGGAGAGCAACTTCGCTGGCTACTCGTCCGAGGACCTTGTCGGTCGCGTCAATCACAAACCACTCGTGCGTCACGTCAGCGGGTTTGGCGCTGAACGTTTTGGTCATGAGTTTTCTCGATTAAAAGAAGGTTTGGCGGACTCTTTTCCACGGTCGGCGTTCCTCTAACGGGAATCTCTTAGGTGGGGTTCACTCGGTACACGGCCCGGTGGGACGATACTGAGATGTCTTCGCCGCGGAGTCACGGTAGCGCTGCGAAGCCCGCCATTATACAAAAAACCATGGATTCATCCAAATCCCGGGGTACCCGGTCCGGCTGGCTCAGTTATCGGGGTAGCGCTTGCGGTCTTCCACGCAAACCGCCAAGTGGGCATGTTCCGGTTTTTTGCACTCCAGGTGGATGCACATGGGACGGGTGATGAAATTGCTTTCAGGACACAATTCCGGCACGGCCCGGGGCAGATTGACCGGGGCATGCTTGACCGTAGCCGGCGGCACTTTCTCGGCCGTACTGACTGAACTCTCTGCGACGCCCCCACCCGTCGCGCCCGTCGCAGCGGTCGCTTTGGTCTTAGGCATAGGCTTGGGTTTGGGCGTCGCGTCCGGGACCACTGGCGGCAGCGGAGCCGGCCTCACCACTTCCGGCGCGGGCTTTTCTGGCAATAACGGCGCCGGGCTGGCCGGCGGTTTGGACTCGACCACCAGCGGGGCTGGGTCGCTTGGGGTGTTCATTTTCCAATAGGCCAACCCAGCCAAGCCCAGCAGCACGACCGCCACCACCCAAACCATGCGCTTACCGTGCCGGCCTGTTGAGGGCAGCACCGGGTCATCCAATACCTGGGTTGGAGGGAAATCCGGGCGCTCGTCCATCTCCATCCGGACCGTCGTGGCCTCGTGGGTACTGGCCTGGCGCGGCAGGGCGTCGCGATCTGTCACCGTTTGCGACGGGGCGCGCCCATGAGACTGCGCTGACTCGCCCACCTCAGACAGCAGCCCAGGCCCCAGTCCGGCGCGCCAGTCGAACTTCGCCAACTCCTTGGGCGCCATCAGCGCCATTTCCTGCATAAACGCCTGGACGCTTTGGGGCCGCTCTGCCGGCGGGATGGCCAGCGCATGGCTGATCGTGTTCAGAAATGTTGGGGAGTAAGCTTGCCCGAAATACGCTTCTACCGTCTGCGCCACGCAGTCCATGGAGGGCATGCTGTCGCGCACCAGGCGCGCGGTGGCCGACAGCGGGGCTTCGTTGCGCAGACAGCCGTAGACCACCCCCGCCAGTGAATACAGATCACTCCAGGGACCCGGCGTCAGGCCTTCGGCATCGGCATACTGCTCGATCGGGGCGTAATTCACCTTCAGGATCGCCGTTAATTTCTGTGAGTGTTCACTGATGGCACGGCGTGCCGCGCCCAGGTCCAGCAAGACCGGCGGCCCGATGTCCTGCAAAAAGATGTTGTCGGGCGAGACATCGCGGTGCAGCGTCTGGTTTTCATGCAACAGCTGCAGCGCCTGAAGGATGGACCACAGCACGGTGCGCAGCCAGGCTTCAGGCGGCGGCCCCTCCATCTGCTTGCGTGCCTGCTTGAGCGTCATGCCGCTGTACAGGGGCATGACCATGTAGGCCGTGTTGTTGGCTTCCCAGAAACGGTAGACCTTGACCAGCGAAGGATGGTCGAACTGCGCCAGCAGCCGCGCCTCGGCCACGAAGGAGGCCAGGCCCGATTGGTAGGACTTCTGATCCACCGACGAACGGATCGACACATCCCGCCCCGCCTGCCGACTGGCCAGGGCCGAGGGCATGTACTCCTTGATCGCCACCATGCGGTGCAGGGAGTGGTCGTAAGCACGGTAAACCATACCAAAGCCACCGACCCCCAGCAGGCTTTGCACCTCGAATTCAGCCAGGCGCGTCCCGACCGGCAGGGCGTCGACATGGGCCAGCGGTGGCTCGGACGCGAACAAAGAGGAATGGATGGAGACCGTCATGCCGCTGAATTCTTGCATGAATTGTTAGCTTGCCCCTGATTTTGGCAGTCCGGCTCGTTACCATAGGAACCTATGTTCAGTTATCGCCACGCCTTCCATGCCGGCAACCACGCCGATGTGCTCAAGCACACCGTGCTCATTGCCATGCTTCGCCACCTGACGCAAAAGGAGGCCGCCCTGACGGTGCTGGACACCCACGCGGGTGCCGGCCTGTACCGGCTTGACAGTGAATTTGCCGAAACCAGCGGCGAGGCGGCGGAGGGCATTGCACGCCTACTCGCGGCCAAGAGTGATGGGCCCTTGGCCCCGGCTCTGCAGGACTACCTCGACCTGGTGGCCAGCTTCAACAGCAAGGGCAGCTCGCGCGTTTATCCCGGCTCCCCCTTCATCATCCAGCGCCTGCTGCGCGAGCACGACAAGCTCAAGCTGTTCGAACTCCACCCGACCGATGCCAAAACGCTGTCGGCCAATATTGCCCAGCTTGAAGCCGGCCGCCAGGTGGTCGTGCTGCGCGAAGACGGCTTCGAGAGCGTGCGCAAGTTCCTGCCGCCGCCGGCGCGCCGTGCCCTGGTGCTGTGCGACCCCAGCTACGAGATCAAGAACGACTACGCCCGCGTCGCGGCCATGGCGGCTGAGGCACTCAAGCGCTTTGCCACCGGCACCTACGCCGTCTGGTACCCCATCATCCCGCGCCCGGAAGCCCACGACCTGCCGCGCAAACTCAAAACCCTGGCGGTCAAAGCCGGCAAGCCCTGGCTGCATGCCACGCTGACCGTCAAGTCCAGCAAGCTCACCACCGACAACGCCGGCGAAACCATTCGCCCCGGCCTGCCGGCTTCCGGCATGTTCGTCATCAACCCGCCGCACACCCTGAAACCCGCGCTGCAAGCCGCGCTGCCGCAGATGGTGCGCCTGCTCGGACAAGACCGCAACGCCGCTTTCACACTCGACGCCGGCGGCTGAGTCCCGCCGCGCGCCCTTGCATGAGGCCGCAGCGCCTCATGGCCAGCCGTCCATGCACACCACCTCCCAGCACCGCCTCGCCCTGGCCCTGATCTTCATCACGCCGGCCCTGTGGTCCGTCAACGCGCTGATCGCACGGTGGGCGCCGGGCATCGTCGAACCGCACGTGCTGGCCATGGCACGCTGGCTGATGGCCAGCCTGCTGTTCACACTCGGGGCGCGCCGGGAGCTGTGGACCCATCGCCGCCAGATCCAGGCCGACTGGCAACATTACGTCGTGCTCGGTGCGCTGGGCATGTGGATCTGCGGCGCCTGGGTCTACATTGGTGGCCGCACCACCAGCGCGGCCAACATCGGCCTCATTTACTCGATCTCCCCGGTGCTGATCGTTCTCATCTCGGCCCTGTGGCTGGGTGAAAACTTCAGACGGCATCAAGCCCTGGGGGTCATGCTGGCGCTGGCAGGTGTGCTGCATGTGGTGCTCAAGGGGCAGTGGGGGGCGCTCTCGGCCGTGCAATTCGTGCCGGGTGATGGCTGGATCCTGGCCGCCACGCTGGCCTGGACCCTGTATTCCTTGCTGTTGAAAAAATGGCCCAGTCCGCTGGGACCCGGTGCGCGACTGGCTGTCATCAGCCTGGCCGGCGGCCTCGTCAACCTGCCGTTTGCCGGCTGGGAAATCATGCACAGCAGCCTGCCCGCACTATCGGCGACCGGGTTCGGACTGGCGTTGACTGCCGCCGTCATCCCCGGCTTCGGCGCCTACCTGGCCCATTCGGTCATGCAACGCGAACTCGGCCCCGCACGCGTCAGCATGGTGCTCTATCTGGCCCCGATCTATTCAGCCCTCATGGGCTGGCTGGTATTGAATGAGGCCTTGCACGGCTACCACGCCTGGGGCATGGCGCTGGTGCTGCCGGGCATTTACCTTGTGACACGCCACGGCAGCCGCAGCCGCTGAGTCAGAGCCCCAAACGTTGGCAGATGGCCAGCGTCGTCGCGCTCTGGTTCATGCTGTAGAAGTGCAGCGCCGGTGCGCCACCGGCACGCAGCTGTTCGCACAGGCTGGTCACCACATCCAAGCCGAAGGCCTTGATGGACGCCGTGTCGTCGCCAAAACCTTGCAGGCGCAGGCGAATCCAGCGCGGAATCTCGGCGCCACAGGCATCACTGAAACGCATCAGTTGCGTGGAACTGGTAATGGGCATGATGCCCGGCACCACCGGCACCGTTACGCCCAAAGCGTCGGCCTCTTCGACAAAACGGAAGTAGGCATCGGCGTTGTAGAAGTACTGGGTGATGGCCGAGTCCGCACCCGCTTTGACTTTGGTGGCAAACGCCTGCAGGTCGGATGCCGGCGACTTGGCCTGCGGGTGCACCTCGGGGTAGGCCGCGACCTCGATATGAAAGTCGTCGCCGGTCTCGGCACGGATAAAGCTCACCAAGTCACTGGCATATTGGAACTCGCCACCCAAGCCGTAGCCGCTGGGCAGATCGCCACGCAAGGTCACCAGGCGCTTGACGCCCATGGCCTTGAGCGTGGCCAGGTTCTCGCGCATGGTGGCCTTGGTCGCACCGATGCAGGAAATGTGGGACGCTGCGTCCATGCCTTCGGCCAGGATCTCGCGCAGGGCCGCAAAGGTGCCGTCTTGCGTGGAGCCGCCCGCGCCATAGGTGACCGAACAGAACTCGGGTTTGAGCGCATAGAGCTGCTGACGCACGGCGCGCAACTTCTCCTCGCCCTCGGGTGTCTTGGGCGGAAAGAATTCAATACTGATGGGCAGTCGGGTCGGCTCGGTCATGAGGGCCTTCCTTAAATCTATTTCGTCGCGTAAATGAAAAACTCGCGATTGCCGTCGCCGCCTTCGATCGGGGAGGCAAACCAGTCCTGCACCGTCAGGTCCAGGGCTTCGCAGGCATCGCGCAGGCGCTGCTCGATGAAAGGATAGAGTGACTCGTCGCGCACGATGCCGCCCTTGCCCACCTGACCCGGCTGCAGTTCGAACTGCGGCTTGACCAGCATCAGCAGGTGGCCACCGTCTTTCAGCAGCGGCACGATGGCCGGCAGCACCAGGGTCTGCGAAATGAAGGACAGGTCGCCCACCAACAAGTCGAAACCGGCCTCGAACAACTCGTCGCCTTCGAGCGCATCGGCAATCGCCTCGGCATCGCGGGCATTGACCTTCTCGATGCACAACACACGCTCATCGGCACGCAGGCTGGGATGCAGCTGCCCCTGGCCCACATCCAGTCCCACCACGCGGGCCGCACCGGCCTGCAGCAGGCAGTCGGTAAAGCCGCCGGTGGACTGACCGACATCCAGGCACATCAGCCCCTGCACGGCCAAGCCGGTGTGCTTGAGCGCCGCTTCCAGCTTTAAGCCGCCGCGCGAGACATAACGGGCTTCCGAATCGTCGAGCAGACGCACCTGGGCCTCGTCCGGCACCTCGTCGCCATTTTTGGCAATGCGCTTCCACACCTCGCCTTGCAACCACTCCACCCCACCCGCAATCAGGCGCTGGGCCTGGGAGCGGGTGCTGGCGAGTTGCCGATGAACGAGAAGTTGGTCAATGCGCATAAATAGCCAAAGAAGAAGGAAAAGCCGTCTCAGGCGCGTAGCGAGCGGCTGTCAGCTAAAGAAGCGGGTGGCCGGAAACCGCAACGTACTTCAGGTACGTGAGGATTTCCGGACAGGCCCCGCAACGACGGATCACAGCCGCGCAGTAGCGCTTTAGTAACGGTAGGTGTTGGCTTTGTAGGGGCCTGCCTTGCTCACGCCGATGTAAGCGGCCTGCTCGTCGGTCAGCTCGGTCAGCATGGCGCCGACTTTCTTCAGGTGCAGGCGTGCCACTTTTTCATCCAGGTGCTTGGGCAAAACATAGACCTTGCCCGACTTGTATTCCTTGGGCTTGGTGAACAGTTCGATCTGGGCGATGGTCTGGTTGGCAAAGCTCGACGACATCACGAAGCTGGGGTGGCCGGTGCCGCAGCCCAGGTTCACCAGACGGCCCTTGGCCAGCAGGATGATGCGCTTGGACGGGTTCTTGCCCTTGGCCGGGAAGATCACGTGGTCCACCTGGGGCTTGATCTCTTCCCACTTGCATTTTTCCAGCGATGCGACGTCGATCTCGTTGTCAAAGTGGCCGATGTTGCAGACGATGGCCTGGTCCTTCATGGCCGCCATGTGCTTGTAGGTGATGACGTTCTTGTTGCCGGTGGCCGACACAAAGATGTCGGCCTTGTCGGCTGCATATTCCATGGTCACCACTTTGTAGCCTTCCATCGCAGCCTGCAGGGCGTTGATGGGGTCGATCTCGGTCACCCAGACTTGGGCGCTCAGGGCGCGCAGCGCCTGGGCCGAGCCCTTGCCCACATCGCCGTAACCGGCGACCAGCGCCACCTTGCCGGCGATCATCACGTCGGTGGCGCGCTTGATGGCGTCGACCAGGGATTCACGGCAGCCATACAGGTTGTCGAACTTGCTCTTGGTCACCGAGTCGTTGACGTTGATGGCGCGGAAGGCCAGCTCGCCCTTGGCTGACATTTCGTTCAGGCGCAGCACGCCGGTGGTGGTTTCCTCGGTCACGCCGATGATTTGCTTCAAGCGGCGGCTGTACCAGGTGGGGTCCACCTTCAGCTTGGCCTTGATGGCGGCAAACAGGCAGATCTCTTCTTCACTGCCGGGCTTGGACAAGAGCTTGATGTTTTTCTCGGCCTTGGCACCCAGGTGCATCAGCAGCGTCGCGTCACCGCCGTCGTCCAGAATCATGTTCGGACCTTCGGTTTTGGAACCTTTGGGGCCAAACTCAAAAATGCGGTGGGTGTAATCCCAGTAGTCGGTCAGGTTCTCGCCCTTGTAGGCGAACACCGGGGTGCCCTTGGCCACGAGCGCGGCGGCGGCATGGTCCTGGGTGGAGAAGATGTTGCACGAGGCCCAGCGCACTTCAGCGCCCAGAGCCTGCAGGGTCTCGACCAGCACGCCGGTCTGGATCGTCATGTGCAGCGAACCGGTAATGCGGGCACCCTTCAGGGGCTTGGACTTGGCAAACTCTTCGCGAATCGCCATCAGGCCGGGCATTTCGGTCTCGGCAATGTTCAGCTCTTTACGGCCCCAGGGCGCCAGACTCAGGTCGGCGATTGCGTAATCTTGATTTTTCACGGGTTTCAGGACGCTCATGGCTCACTCCAAAAGTAAATTTGAAAAACCACGGGCAAGGGGAAAATCTGGGAGACAGACTCACCGCACAGACCCGTGGGTGAGCGCCGTTGTTGCGGTGGATGGAATAAACCCATCCACGCGATCCGAGCCTCGTTCACCATGCGTGAACTGCAACGCTCCTCGGAAAGTGCCGATTATACGGAGACGGCAGCTTTTGCGCTACCGCGCCTGTTCAGCGGCCGGCCAGCTCCCGCGTCAGCTGTGCCGCCGGCAGCGCCCGACAGCCGCTCGCGTTCTGCCCCGACCACAGTGGCGAGAAGTCGCCGCTGCCGGCTGCCTCGGCCTTGGCACGCAACGGCGCCACCGCCGCCGTAGCCAGCGGAAAGGCCGGAACGACCACACTGAGCGGGCCCTGTTCACGCATCAACCGGGTCATGATGCCGCGCGCCGGGCGGCCCGTGTACACATTGGTCAACGCCGTGTGGCGCGCCGCGTCGCTCGTGAGCGCCGCGCGGTGGATGGCACTGGTCGTCGCTTCCGGGCACAGCAGATAAGCGGTACCCACCTGCACACCGGCCGCACCCAAGGCCAATGCGGCCGCCACGCCACGGGCGTCAGCAATGCCGCCGGCAGCCACCACCGGCACCCGTACGGCACGCACGATCTGCGGCAGCAGCGCGAAGGTGCCGACCTGCGTGGTGAGATCCTCGGACAGGAACATGCCACGGTGCCCGCCGGCTTCCAGCCCCTGCGCCACGATGACATCAACACCGCGGGCCTCCAGCCAGCGAGCTTCATCCACCGTGGTGGCCGACGAAATCACCTTGGCGCCCCAGCTACGCACCCGGACCAGCAAAGCCTCGTCCGGCAGACCAAAATGAAAGCTCACCACCGGCGGCTTGAATTCGTTCAGCAGTTCTGCCGTGGCCGCATCAAATGGCAGGCGGCCCGGCCCGGCGGCAATGCTGCCCGGATCGATGTCAAAGGCCTGGTAATAGGGATCCAGCGACTGCCGCCAAGCCAGCTCCCGCGCCGGATCAGCCCCCGGCGAACGATGGCAGAAGAAGTTGACATTGAACGGCTTGCTCGTCTGCGCCTGGATGCTGGCCAGCTCCGTGCGCAGGGCCTCGGCACCGAGCATGGCGCAGGGCAGCGAGCCCAGGCCGCCGGCATTGGACACCGCCACCGCCAGCGCACTGCCCTGTACGCCCGCCATGGGCGCCTGGATGATGGGCAGTTCGATACCCAGAAGTTGCTGTAGAACCATGTCGGACTCCTGTTAGTGCCATGATGCGGTGGCGGCATGCAAGCCCCTCGCCATGGCAGCACTGTACCGAACTTGCCGGGTAAAATTGCCATTTCGACGCGGCTTGTCCCGCTGTTCGCGGGGCGGGTCTGCAGCCCACATCCGTCTTTGCAGTGCGCTTGGCGCCTGCACCCTCATCTTCTGGAACCGTCGTGTCTTACGCCTCCGAAACCCGGCGCCGCCGCACCTTTGCCATCATCTCGCACCCTGATGCGGGTAAAACCACGCTGACCGAAAAGCTGTTGCTGTTCTCGGGCGCGATCCAAATTGCCGGCTCGGTCAAGGCGCGCAAGGCCTCGCGCCATGCCACCTCGGACTGGATGGAGATCGAGAAGCAGCGCGGCATCTCGGTCGCATCCTCCGTGATGCAGATGCAGTACCGCGACCACGTCATCAACCTGCTCGACACACCCGGCCACAAGGACTTCTCGGAAGACACCTACCGGGTGCTGACCGCGGTGGATTCAGCGTTGATGGTAATTGACGCTGCCAACGGCGTGGAGGCGCAGACGCGCCGCCTGATCGAGGTCTGCCGCCAGCGCAACACGCCCATCATCACCTTCGTCAACAAGATGGACCGCGAGGTGCGCGACCCGCTCGACATCCTGGACGAGGTCGAGCGCGAACTCGGCATGCCCTGCGTGCCCATGACCTGGCCGGTGGGCCAGGGCAAGAGCTTTGGCGGCATCATCAATCTGCGCACGCAGGCCATGACGGTGTTCGAATCCGGCAGCGAGCGCCTGCCACAGGACTTCGAAGCCATGCCCCTGAGCGAGCGCGACGCCCTGCGCAAGCGCTTCGGCCACGAGTTCGAAGTCGCCGAAGAGAGCATGGAGCTGGCCACCGGCGCCTCGCCCACGTTTGATCGCGAGGCTTTCCTGGCTGGCAAGCAAACCCCGGTGTTCTTTGGCTCCGGCGTCAACAACTTCGGCGTCATGGAAGTGCTGGATGCGCTGGTCGACCTGGCACCGCCCCCGCAGTCCCGCACCAGTTCCTTGATGGTCAACAAGCAGCCGGTGGTGAAGGAAGTGCAGCCCGAAGACGACGCCTTCTCCGGCGTGGTGTTCAAGGTGCAGGCCAATATGGATGCCAACCACCGCGACCGCATTGCTTTTGTGCGCGTCTGCTCGGGCAAGTACACGCCGGGCATGAAGCTCAAGGTGCAGCGCACCGCCAAGGAGTTGCGCCCCACCAGCGTGGTGACCTTCATGAGCCAGCGCCGCGAGGCGGTGGAAGAGGCCTACGCCGGCGACATCGTCGGCTTCACCACCCACGGCGGCGTGCAGCTCGGCGACACCATCACCGATGGTTCCGTGGCACTGCAGTTCACCGGCCTGCCCTTCTTCGCGCCCGAGATGTTCATGACCGTGGTGCTGAAGAACCCGCTGCGCACCAAGCAGCTGCAGCAGGGCCTGGCCCAGTTGGGTGAGGAAGGTGCCATCCAGGTGTTCAGGCCGGAGGCCGGCGGCAACATGCTGCTCGGCGCCATCGGCCAGTTGCAGTTCGAGGTGGTGCAGCACCGCCTGAAAGGCGAGTACGACGCCGACATCCGGCTCGAGTCCAGCCAGTACACCGGTGCGCGCTGGATCACCGCCGACACGCCAGCCGAACTGCGCGCCTTCGTTGACGCCTACCCGATGCGCATGGCGCGCGACGCCGCCGACACCCTGGCCTATCTGTGCACCTCGCCGTATGACGTGCGATTGGCACAGGAACGCTTCCCCAAGATCCACTTTCACCCGCTGCGCGAGCACGCGGGCCTGGCGCTGCAAAGCGCGGGCTGAGCAGGGACGTTCTAAGGGGTGGCGAAGAAGTTCGCCACCTCGCGCTGGAACAGCCGGTGTCCTTTTTGCAGGTGCATCATGTGCCCGGCGTCCGGCACGACCACATAACGCTTGTGCGCATGCGGCAGCTGGCGAAAGAAGGGCAGCAGGCCATCGAGGTCGGCCACGTCGTCGTACTGGCCGTGAATCAGCATCACCGGCACCGGCATCTGCGCCGCATCCAGCATGGGCAGCTTGGTCAGCAGATCGACCTGCGGGCCGGTCGGTGATTTGAGCTCGACGCTGGCCGCCGCTTGGGCAAAGGCCTCCACCACTGCCGGCTCGTTGGCCGTGGGCGGCGTCATGGAATCAAAGCGCAGCTTCCAGCCGGACTCGGTGATGCGGATGTAGGGTGCGCGGCGAAAGGTTTCCAGCCGGCTGCGCCGCGCGACCAGGTCCGGGCTGTCCTGATGCATCTGGGCGTAGCTGATGTATTTCGCCACCTTCTCGGGATGCGCCATGACAAACATGCCGCTGTACTGGGTGCCCCAGGACCAGGCCAGCAGATAGACCTGCGCCACGCCACGCAAGGCGCGCACATCATCAACGACGGCGTTCAGATCCTCACTCGCCTCATGGGTGGTGAGGTGCGTGTCGGGATGGGTCGAACGGCCAAAGCCGCGCATGTCGGGCGCGAAGACATCAAAGCCCTGCTGCGCCAGAAAATCCATCAGGCTGAAGGTCGGCTGCCCCGGCACCTGCAGGTCAAAACTTTCGCGGCCGGCGGTGGCCGAGCCGTGCGCCAGCACGATCACCTTTTTGCCTTCGGGCTGGCCCTGACACTTTTCCCACACATGGAGTTTGACGCCCCCATGCGCAACCCAATGCGACACGCCATGCGCACGCTGCACGCCTTCTTCCATAAAACAGCCTCATGTAAAGTTGGCCAAATTCTCCCTCAAATGCAAGATGCAGCCGCTTGATCAATGGCCCCGAGCAGAACGACGTCAGATCATCGGTGTCTTCACGGACATCGACGACACGCTGACGACGGCCGGCGCCATCACGCCCGAGGCGCTGCAGGCGCTGGCTGACCTGAAAGCGGCCGGCCTGCATGTGCTGGCCATCACCGGCCGGCCAGTGGGCTGGAGCGAACCGTTTGCGCAAGCCTGGGCCCTGGATGCCATCGTGGCAGAAAACGGTGCCGTCGCCTTGCAGCGCACGACGCCCGGTCAAGCGCTGACCAGGCTGTACCAGCAGGATGCCGCCACGCGGGCCGCCAACTATGCACGCCTGCAGCAGGTGGCGCAGCGCGTGTTGCAGGAGGTGCCAGGCACCCGACTGGCACAGGACAGCGCCGGGCGCGAAACCGACATCGCCATCGACCACAGCGAGTACGCCCACCTGTCACCGGAACAAATTGCACAGGTGGTTCAGCTCATGCAGAACGAGGGCATGCGCGCCACCGTCAGCAGTATCCACATCAATGGCTGGTTTGGCGCGCACGACAAGCTGGAAGGCGCACGCTGGATCGTGCGCGCCTTGTGGGGGCGTGCTCTTGACGCCGAACTGCACCGCTGGGTCTATGTGGGCGACTCCACCAACGACCAGCTGATGTTCCAGCATTTCCCCCACAGCGTGGGGGTGGCCAACATCCGCCGTTTCGAGACGCAACTCACACACCGGCCGCGCTACATCACGCAGGGCGAACGCGGCGCCGGCTTTGATGAAGTAGCGAAAGCCCTGTTGCGGGAACACGCCCGCCGTGACGCTGGTTGAACCGACCGCCCGCCTCTTGACTGGGCCGAGCGATTGGCAACGCCGCCATGGGTCGAAAGCTGCGCTTTCATGTGCAAGTTATTTCCAAGACAGGCCCTAGCCCTGGTCATACAACTGGTCGGCCGAGACCTGCACCTTCACGGACTTGTCATCTGTCGTGCCGATGATGGCGCGTGACGGCACCGAGGTGTCGCGCTGCACCGGCCGCGACAGCGGCTCGCCCTGGGGATTGGTAATGACCGCCACCAGGGGCTCTTTGGCGGTGGCACCGCGCCGCGTCACGACCGCTGTTTCACCACTGGCCAGCTTGACGAAGCAGCCCGGCGGATAAATGCCACATTCCCTGATCAAGGCCGCCGCCAGCGGATTGCCACCGCTTTGCGCATAAAGGTCCTTGGCGGCCTGATGGGCGGGCTGCTGCGCACGGCCGGCACGCGCGCTGTGCTTGGCGGTAAAGCTATCAATGAAGCGCAGCAACTGCGACATGTCGCCCGGCTCTTTCGCTTGCCGTGGGTAGCCACTGCCACTCGGGGTTTCATGGTGCTGCTCCACCGCGGTCAGCCATTCCTCGTCCTGCAGTCCGGCGCTGCGCAACAGCGCGGCGGAGGCCAGCGGATGGGCATCGATGTCCTTGCGCTGCACCATACTCACGGGCGCGCGCTGGCCGGCGAGCTTGGATTGCAACTGGACCATCGACAGGTTCATGCTGAGGGCGGCCCCGATCAGGCTCAAGCGCCGGCTGTCCACCCAGCCCAGGCGACGGGCGACCAGATTGCACAGGGTCGCCACGTGCAAGGCATGCGATTCGGCATAGCGTTCGCTCTGACTGTGGTCATGTCGCAGGATCAGGAAAATGATCTGGTCGTTTTGATTCTCGGGAATGGCGGCAATCTGCATCACCGCTTCATGCAGTCGCTTCAAAAAGCCAGGCTCCTCTGGACTGCGCAACAGGATCCCCAGTTTGCGTCGCAACACCTCCCAACGAACGGAAAACTTTTCTATCTGCGGCTTCGGCGCATCGGCGTCCAGCACGTGACTGCTTCGCTTGACCTCTTCAACATCGACATACATGCCACGGTTCAACAAGGAAAACAGCCGGGTCTGGTCTGGGACGACGAGCCCTTTCGCCAGCAACAGCTGTCCCTTGGCATCACGGATGCCAAAAGGCAAGGGAATGCCGGGTTTGAGGATTTTGAAAACCTGTTCGATCGAAATGAGCTGCATACGATGCTACAAAGTGTAACTGGAGCCCTCTGTTCTTCACATCGGTAGTTATGCCCCCCGCGGGTTCACGCAATACAGACACGTCATCGCCAATCGCCGGCCCCCCCATCAGGCGCGCGACAGCACCGGCCCCAATGCCTTGCCCGTGTGCGTGCCCAAGCGCACCACCTCTTCCGGTATGCTGGCCGCGACGATACGCCCGCCCCCTTTGCCCCCCTCGGGCCCGAGGTCGAGCACCCAGTCAGCCTCGGCAATCACATCCAGGTCGTGCTCGATCACCACCACGCTGTGGCCGCCGTCCACCAGCCGGTGCAGCACGCGAATCAGCTTGTCCACGTCGGCCATGTGCAGCCCCACGGTGGGCTCGTCCAGCACATAGAGGGTGTGCGGCGCCTTCTGGCCGCGGCGCGTCACGTCGTCGCGCACTTTACTCAGTTCGGTGACGAGCTTGATGCGCTGCGCCTCGCCGCCCGACAGCGTGGGCGACGGCTGGCCCAGCGTGAGGTAGCCCAGGCCCACGTCCTTGAGCAACTGCAGCGGGTGGCTGATATTGGGCATGGCGGCGAAAAATTCCACCGCCTCGTCCACTTCCATCTGCAGCACATCGCCAATGCTTTTGCCGCGCCAGGTGACGGCCAGGGTCTCGGGGTTGAAACGCGCGCCATGGCAGGTTTCGCACAGCACTTTCACATCGGGCAGGAAACTCATCTCGATGGTACGCACGCCCTGCCCTTCGCAGCCCGGGCAGCGGCCTTCGCCGGTGTTGAAGGAAAAGCGTCCGGCGGCATAACCACGCGCCCTCGCCTCCAGCGTTTCGGCAAACAGCTTGCGGATGGTGTCCCAAAAACCAATGTAGGTGGCCGGGCAGGAACGCGGCGTTTTGCCAATCGGCGTCTGGTCGACTTCCAGCACGCGGTCGATGGTCTCGAAGCCGCTCACGCCCTCACAACCCGTCCAGCCGATGGCCTCGCCCGCTGCCAGCGCATCGCGCCCGGCCTTGGTGGCGCGCTGGGTCACCACGGCTTGCACATTGGCCAGCAGCACATCGCGTGCCAGCGTCGACTTGCCCGAGCCCGAGACGCCGGTCACCGCCACCAGCCGCTTGAGCGGCAGTTCGACCGTGACGTGCTGCAGGTTGTGCAGCGTGGCCCCCTGCACGCCCAGCCAGCCCAAGGCCGGGTCGGTCTGCGCGGCCACCGGACGCCGTGGCTGCAGCGGGTGCTTCATCGCGTGCAGCAGGTAGCGCCCGGTCTGCGACTCCGGCGCCTGTTCAATATCGGTCACCGACCCCTCGGCCACCAGGCGGCCACCACGCTTGCCGGCGCTGGGCCCGATGTCAATGATGTGGTCCGCATGGCGGATGGTGTCTTCGTCGTGCTCCACCACCACCAGCGTGTTGCCCTTGTCGCTGAGGGTCTTCAGCGCGTTCAACAGGATCTGGTTGTCGCGCGCATGCAGGCCGATGGTCGGCTCGTCCAGCACGTAGCACACACCCTGCAGGTTGCTGCCCAACTGGGCCGCCAGCCGGATGCGCTGCGCCTCGCCACCACTGAGCGTGGGCGCGCCACGATCGAGCGTCAGATAGCCCAGGCCCACTTCTTCGAGAAACTCCAGCCGGCTCTTGATTTCCGGAATCAGGTCGCGCGCAATGTCGCTCTCGCGCTGGCTCATGCGCCCGACGACGCCCAGCGTCTCGACCCAGGCCCGGATGTCGCTGACGCTCAGGGCGGCAATATCGGCAATGCCGACGCCGGCAAACTGCACAGCGCGCGCCGTGGCGTTAAGCCGGGAGCCCGCACAGCCCGGGCAGGCGACGTCGGCCACATCCTCCACCTCGGGTTCGGCAAAGGTTTGCTCGCGGCCCTTGTTGTCCTCATCGCGCACCGAGTCGTCAAACACCTTGCGCTGATCCTTGGTGAGCTTGACGCCGGTGCCGACACAGTCCGGGCACCAGCCATGCTTGCTGTTGTAGGAGAACAAGCGCGGATCCAGTTCGGCATAGGACGTGGCGCACACCGGGCAGGCCCGCTTGGTGGAAAACACGTCGAGCCGGCCGATGCCCGCCGTCGGCGCGCTGTTCAGCATGGCCTCACGCAGGCCATCCAGGCCGCTCAGCACATGCAGCACGCCCTTGCCATGCTCCAGCGCGGCAGTCAGTGCCTGGCGCAGCAGGGTTTCGTTTTCCGGCAGCACATCGAGGCTGGCCACTGGCAGCTCGATGGTGTGCTCCTTGAAGCGGTCCAGGCGCGGAAAGCCGGTGGTGGGCAGGAAGTTGCCATCCACCCGCAAGTGGGTGTAGCCGCGCGGCCGCGCCCAGTCGGCCAGCTCGGTGTAGACACCCTTGCGGTTAAGCACCAGGGGCGCCAGCAGGCCGATGTGCTGGCCACGAAAATTCTTCAGCAGCTGTGCGGCAATGCTGTCCGGCGTTTGCGGCGCCACCGCCGCGCCATCGTGGATGCAGTGCTGCACGCCGAGCTTGACGTAGAGCAGGCGCAGGAAATGCCAGACCTCGGTGGTGGTGCCCACCGTCGACTTGCGGCCACCGCGCGACAGACGCTGCTCGATCGCCACCGTCGGTGGAATGCCGTAGACCGCGTCCACCTCCGGTCGCCCGGCCGGCTGCACGATGCTGCGCGCATAGGCATTGAGCGACTCCAGGTAACGACGCTGCCCTTCGTTGAACAGGATGTCGAAGGCCAGCGTCGATTTGCCCGAGCCCGAGACCCCGGTAATGACATTGAACTTGCCGCGCGGAATGTTGACGCTCAAGGATTTGAGGTTGTGCTCCTTGGCATTGACGATCTGGATCGCATCCAGCGTTTCCTTCGCCACGCGGGCCGGCCGCCGCGCCGGCGTGAAGGCCTGGGGCAGGAACCGCGCCGCCCCCTCCTGCGCCTCATGCACCTCGCCCATGGCCAGCGCGTACTCGCGCAGGGAGCGACCGGTGTGGCTGCTCGGGTGCTGACGCACGTCTTCCGGGGTGCCGACGGCCACCACCTCGCCGCCGGCGTCGCCGCCTTCGGGGCCAAGATCGATCAGCCAGTCACTGGCACGCATCACGTCAAGGTTGTGCTCGATCACCAGCAGTGAATGGCCGGCATCGAGCAGCTTGCGCAACGCGCGCATGAGCTTGGCGATGTCGTCAAAGTGCAGGCCGGTGGTCGGCTCATCAAACAGGAACAGCGTGCCCTTGCGCGCCACGGCCTGACGGCTGGCGGATGCGCTCCTGGCCGCCTCCGCCAGGAAGCCCGCCAGCTTCAGGCGCTGCGCTTCGCCGCCCGACAGCGTGGGCACGGGCTGGCCGAGCTTGACGTACTCCAGACCGACATCGACGATCGGTTGCAGCGCGCGGATGACATCGCGGTCGTTGGCGAACAGGCTGGCGGCTTCACTGACCGTGAGGTCGAGCACGTCCGACACGCTGAGCAAGCGCCGCCCCCCGCCGGTCCCGCGCTCGATCGTGACTTCCCGCACCTCGGGGCGAAAGCGTTTGCCGTCGCAGTCCTGGCAGCGCAGGTAGACGTCGCTGAGGAACTGCATCTCCACATGCTCGAAACCCGAGCCGCCGCAGGTCGGGCAGCGTCCGTCGCCGCTGTTGGCGCTGAACTTGGCGGCGGTGTAGCCACGCTGGCGCGACAGCGGCGCATTGGCGAAAATTTCGCGCACCGCATCCCAGGCACCGACATAGCTCACCGGGTTGGAGCGCGCCGTCTTGCCGATCGGCGACTGGTCGACGAACACCACTTCGCTGAGCTGCTCGGCCCCGAGCAGACGGTCGAACACACCCGGTGACTCGGTGGATTTGCCAAAGTGGCGCATCAGCGCCGGCGCCAGCACATCCTGGATCAGCGTCGACTTGCCCGAACCCGAGACACCGGTGACGCACACCAGGCGACCGAGCGGAATCTCGACCGAGATGTTCTTCAGGTTGTGCTCACGCACGCCCTCCAGGATCAGGCGCGGCGTGCTCTCGGTCACCATGCGCTTGAAGCCAAAGCCTACCTGCTTGCGCCCTCCCAGGTAGGCACCGGTCAAGGTATCGGCCTGGCGCAAATCGTCGGTGCTGCCGTCGAACACGATGCTGCCGCCGCGTTCACCCGGGCCGGGCCCCATGTCGATCATGCGGTCGGCCGCGAACATGACGGCCGGGTCATGCTCCACCACCACCAGCGTGTTACCCGCATCCACCAGACGATGCATGGCCTCGATGATGCGGTGCATGTCGCGCGGGTGCAGACCGATGCTGGGCTCGTCCAGCACAAACAGGGTGTTGACCAGCGAGGTGCCCAAAGCGGTGGTCAGGTTGATGCGCTGCACCTCGCCGCCAGAGAGCGTGCGGCTCTGGCGATCCAGTGTCAGGTAGCCGATGCCAACATCGCACAGGTATTTGAGTCGGGTCGTGATCTCTTCAAACAGCAGCTTGAGGGCCTGGGCTTCACCCTTGCCGGCCTGGGCTTGCGGGCTCAATTCATTTTTTTGTACCTGGTCAAAGAAACGCCGCAAGCGGTCGATCGGCAACAGCATCAGGTCATGCAGGCACAGCCCCGGCAAGGCTTCGAGCTGGGCACGTGACCACTGCACGCCCGCCGGCATGAAACGCCGGGCGGGGTCGAGCACGGCATCAGCGTCTTCCTTGCTGCCGATGCGCCAGAGCAGGCTCTCGGTCTTAAGGCGCGCGCCATTGCAGGTCTCACACGGCGTGTAGCTGCGGTACTTGGACAGCAGCACCCGGATGTGCATCTTGTAGGCCTTGGTCTCCAGGTACTCAAAGAAGCGCTTGACGCCGTACCACTGCTGGTTCCACTTGCCCTTCCAGTTGGGCGAGCCGTTGATCACCCAGTGCTGCTGCTCGGGTGTGAGCTTGTTCCAGGCCGTATCGCGCGGGATGCCTGCCGCCTCGGCATGGCGCATGAGATCGTCCTGGCACTCGGCCCAGGCCGGGGTCTGCAGGGTCTTGATGGCGCCGGCGCGCAGGGTCAGTTTGTCGTTCGGGATCACCAGGCCATAGTCGACCCCGATGACGCGGCCAAAGCCACGGCAGACCTCGCAGGCACCGACGGCCGAGTTGAACGAGAACATGGACGGAATCGGATCGGTGTAGCGCAGATCGCTGTCCGGGCAATGCAGGCCGGTGGAAAACTTCCAGACGATATCGGCCCCCACGCTTGCCACTTCGTGTGCTGCGCTGCCCGCCACGCTCGTCACCTCAGGCAACACATACACCATCATGCGACCGCTGCCGCGCTTGAGCGCGACTTCGATCGCCTCGATCACACGGGCGCGCTCGGCATGGCTGAGGCGGAAGCGATCGGCCACCACATCGAGCACCTTGCGTGGCCCCGCGGGCGTGGCGACTTCGCGCTCGGCCTGCACCTTGGTGAAGCCGCTGGCCGACAACCACTGCGTCACCTCTTCATCGGAGGTGCCCGCCGGCAATTCCACCGGGAAAGTCACCACCAGCCGCGGCCCCGATGGGGCGGCCTGCGGTTCCAGGGCGGTCAGCGCTTCAGCCCGCGCCTGCAGTTCGGCGTAGATGGTCTCGGCGCTGTCATGCCGCACCGGCAGCGCAGTAGCGCGGTCAAACAACTGGCCGGCGCGGGCGAACAGCAGCTTGAGGTGGTCGTTCAGCTCGGTCATGGTGCCGACGGTGGAGCGCGAAGAACGTACCGGATTGGTCTGGTCGATGGCAATCGCCGGAGGCACACCCTCGACCTTGTCGACCGCCGGCTTGTCCATGCGGTCGAGGAACTGGCGCGCATAGGCGCTGAAGGTTTCGACGTAACGGCGCTGGCCCTCGGCATACAGGGTGTCAAACACCAGGCTGGATTTGCCCGAACCGCTGGGGCCGGTGACGACCGTCAACTCACCAGTCCGGATGTCGAGATCGAGGTTCTTCAGATTGTGCTGACGTGCGCCGCGAATGCGGATGGTCCCCTGGGTCATGGCTTGGCATCTTTCCTGGTAAGGCAAAACATTCTAGGGGTTTGCCTGCTTCGCCGCTGCCGGACAAACACGTAAACTCCGGATTCCATCCAAGGAGACCAAAAGATCATGCGAAAAAGCAAGTCGTTGCGGGCAGCGGGGATGCTACTGTCACTGCTCATCGGTGCCACGGTGCAGGCCCAGATCCTGATCGGTCAGACCGCTGGCTTCAGTGGCCCGGTCGCCGCCGGTGTCAAGGAAACCACCGATGGCGCCAAGCTCTACATCGACGCCATCAATGCCAAAGGCGGTGTCAACGGCCAAAAGATCGAACTGATCTCCCTGGATGACAAGTTCGACCCCAAACTGGCGGCCGAGAACGCCCGCAAGCTGATCGAAGAAAACAATGTCGTGGCCCTGTTCCTCAACCGGGGCACGCCGCATACCGAAGCCATCATCCCCCTGCTCGACAAGCATGGTGTGCCCCTGATCGGCCCCTCCACCGGTGCGATGACCCTGCACCAGCCCGTGCGCAAGCATGTCTTCAACGTGCGCGCCACCTACCAGCGCGAAGCCGAGAAGGCCGTCAGCCACCTGGCGACCATCGGCATGAACAAGATTGCCATCGTCTATGTCGACGACAGCTTTGGTACCGACGGCCTGACTGGCGCCCAAAAAGGGCTGGCCGCCGCCAAGCTCTCGCCGGTGGCCCTGGAAAAATTCGACCGCGCCAAACCCGACTTCTCGAAAATTGCGCCTTTGGTGGCCCAATCGGGCGCCCAGGCCATTCTCATGATTGCCTCGGGCACAGCCGTCGTCGATGGCATCAAGGCCTTGCGCGCCGCCGGCAGCAACGGCCAGGTGGTGACCCTCTCCAACAACGCCTCGGGCGGCTTCATCAAAAGCCTGGGCGACCAGGCACGCGGGGTGATCGTCTCGCAGGTGTTCCCGCAATCCCTGAGCTATGCCATCGTCAAGGAAGCCGGCGACCTAGCGCGCGCCCAGAACATCCCCGAGGTCAGCCCGGCCATGCTGGAAGGCTTTGCCTCCGCCAAGGTGCTGGTGGAGGCCTTGCGTCGTGCCGGGGCCAAACCCAGCCGGGAAAAGATCCAGTCCAGCCTGGACGGATTGAACAAATTCGATCTGGGGGGACTGGAGGTCAGCTACAGCAGCAAAGACCACACCGGCCTGGATTTCTCCGACCTCTCCATCATTTCGGCCGACGGCAAGTTCCGGCGCTAGGAAGCGCCTTCAGCCCTTGAGGGCTTGCTCCAGGCCGGCACAGGCTTGTGGGCCAGCCGCTTCCTTGATCTTGGGCAACAGGGCCAGCAGATCGTCATAACCGCTGGCCGCCTCGACCGCCAGATTGAGACGAAAGCCACGCAAGCCCAGTGAAGCGGTCAGCTGGGTAGCTAGCGGGTAGGCCTGGGAATAGCGCTCTTGCGCGGAGCGCGAACTCGCAACCGGCACTGCCGCCGCATTGGCCGCCTGGATGGCAGCGTCTGCGGCGCCGGCGGAAGCTGGCGCCTGCTCACCCAGGAACCCCTGTGCCAGCATGTGGTCCACATCGGCCTGTGTGATACCCAAGCCGGCCGTCGCGGCCAGCACCTGTTCCAGCGTCTTGGCGCCATCAAACAGGATGAAGGCCGAACGTTGCCGCGCAGACAGCAAGGGCGAACGTTCCTTGAACGCCTGCTGGCCAGCTTCTGTTTTTGAATATGTCATGGCGATGGTGTGCGGCCTTAGGGTGTGGCCGTCATGGTCTCCTCAAGGCACCATCTTACTTGGCTTCGCTGGCAGCCGGCGCCACAGGCGCTGCTACCGCGGCTGCTGGTGCGGCGGCCGAAGCGGACGCTTCCGGCGCATGCACGGCTTCTGAACCGTGCTTTTCACCGCCCATGTCCAGCTGGTCGCCACCCTTCAGGATGACAAACATGGCCAGCGCGGCAAAGATGATGAAGGCAACAATAATTTTCCACATGATTTTCTTCCTTTAAAAAAAAGGCCCTCCTAGCGAGGGCCTGTTTGCCTGACCCGATCCGGCGCGCCGGATTGGGTCAGACCTACCGAAGCACCGGGCTTCAGTCGTTGGCGTAGATGTCAACGTCCTTGGTTTCCTTGACGAACAGCATGCCGATGACGAAGGTCATACCGGCAATGATGATCGGATACCACAGACCGTTGTACATATTACCGGTTTGCGCCACGATGGCGAAGGCCGTGGTCGGCAGCAAGCCACCGAACCAGCCGTTACCAATGTGGTAGGGCAGGGACATCGAGGTGTAGCGAATGCGGGTTGGGAACATTTCCACCAGCATGGCCGCGATCGGGCCGTACACCATGGTCACCAGGATCACCAGGTAAGTCAGGATGGCAATGACCATGAACTTGTCCACCTTGGCCATGTCGGCCTTGGCGGGATAGCCGTGCTCCTTGAGCGCCTCAGCCACGGCCTTCTTGAACTCAGCATCCTTGACTTTGGCTTCATCGGCGGTCAGACCGCGGCTGGTGTAGGACTCGATGGTCTTGTCACCAATCACGATCTTGGCAACACCGGTCTCGCGCAGGTTGTCGTAGCTCACCGAAGCACCGGCCAGCACCTGCTTGGCGATGTCGCACGAGCTGGTGAACTTGACGGTACCGGTCGGGTTGAACTGGAACGAGCACTCGCCCGGGTCAGCACGCACCACCACTTTGCTCGCCGCCTGGGCCGCATACAGGTCCGGGTTGGCGGCCTTGGTCAGCGCGTTGAACACCGGGAAGTAGGTCACCACGGCCAACAGGCAGCCGGCCATGATGATCGGCTTGCGGCCGATCTTGTCAGACCAGGCGCCAAAGATGATGAAGAACGGCGTGCCGATCAGCAGGGAGATGGCCACATAGATGTTGGCAGCGGCACCGTCCACCTTGAGCGATTGCGTCAGGAAGAACAGGGCGTAGAACTGGCCCGAGTACCAGACCACGGCCTGGCCGGCGGTCAAACCGATCAGGGCCAGGATCACGATCTTCAGGTTTTTCCACTGGCCGAAGGACTCGGACAGCGGGGCCTTGGAGGTCTTGCCTTCAGCCTTCATCTTGGCGAAAGCCGGCGACTCGTTCATGGAGAGGCGGATGTACACCGACACGGCCAGCAACAGGATCGAGACGATGAACGGCACGCGCCAGCCCCAGTCGGCAAAAGCAGCTTCGCCAATCATGGTCCGGGTCGCCAGAATCACCATCAAGCTCAGGAACAGGCCCAGGGTGGCCGTGGTCTGAATCCAGGAGGTGTAAGCACCACGCTTGCCATGCGGCGCATGTTCGGCCACGTAGGTGGCGGCACCACCGTACTCACCGCCCAGCGCCAGACCTTGCAGCATACGCAGGGCAATCAGGATCACCGGTGCGGCCACACCGATGGTGGCGTAGTTCGGCAGAATGCCCACGATGAAGGTGGACAGACCCATGATCAGGATGGTCACCAGGAAGGTGTACTTGCGGCCGATCATGTCGCCCAGACGGCCAAAGAAGATGGCACCGAAGGGACGCACGATGAAACCGGCAGCGAAAGCCAGCAGCGCGAAAATGAAGGCCGAACCGGCATCCAGACCGCTGAAGAACTGCTTGGCAATGATGGCTGCGAGCGAACCGTACAGGTAGAAGTCGTACCACTCGAAAACGGTACCCAGCGACGAAGCGAAGATCACTTTCTTCTCTTCTGCGCTCATTGGCCTTGCGGCCACTGAAGTTGCCATGTTGATGTCTCCTTGAATTAAGGCCCCCGATGCGAAGGCTAGGATGCATTCTTGGAGACAGGACTGACCTTGTTCTTACGCCAAACTTATCAACACCTGACAATCTAGATGGAAACCCTGAGTCCCGGCTTCACATCATAAAAATCACGGTTTTTTACGCGTCCCCACCGGAATCTGAGCGCCCCAGGCCGGCCCCTCAAACCAGGCATCGCCTTCGAAATAGGCGCGCAACATCGGCAAGGCATCGACGCCCCAGAACAGTCGGTCATCCACTTCGAGCGTGGGCACGCCGAACACACCGCGCGCGATGGCCTCGTCGGTCTGCGCACGCAACTGGGCCTTGACCTCGTCGCTGTCAACCGCGCGTACCGGCGCCAAGCATGCCGTGACGGCTTGCAGCCGCGCCGCATCGCGCGCATCGCCGCCGCCGCGCCAGACATGGCGCAACAAGGTCTCGCAGACATAACGGTTGGGCGTGCCGCTGGCACTGCTGGCCACAGCCAGCCGCAGCAGTGGCAAGGGGTTGAACGGGTGCGCGGCCGGCAACTGCAACTCGATGTTGTTGGCGTGCGCCAGCCACTGCACGTGGCGGTAGGTCCAGTCGCGCTTCGGCGCAATCTCGGCCGGTCCCAGTTGGCCATGCTGGCGCAGCAGTGCGCCCAACAGCACCGGCTTGTAAGTCACCGTGTAGCTGTGGCCCATCAGTACCAGCGGCAATTGCTCGAACGCCAGGTAAGCGTAAGGCGAGATGAAATCGAGGTAGAAGGTGATGTGCTTCATCGGCGGGCCTGTCCAGACTGATTTCTTATGTGCGAATGCGGTGAACGCGGCACCCATCTAGGCGCACGCCGCAGCTCAGACTTGAGGTCTGAGCAAGGTGTGCAACAACGGGTGGGGTCGCGTTCACCCCATTCCCTACGGGTTGTGGCCAAAAAGTCCATGGGGGGTGTTGCGCGGACTGGCCGGGGAACTGCCCCGGCGGCGTCCACGCGCCTACCGCATGATCTTTTTGTTCCACAACGTATCATAAGAAATCAGTCTGGACAGGCCCCAGTTCCCTGCGCTGCCGCGCGTTGTTCGATGCGCCCCCAGACGGCACGCTTATCCTCATCACCCATCGTCGACCAGTCCCGTATTTCCTGCAGCGTGCGCAGGCAGCCCAGGCACAGGACACGCTGCGCGTCCATCTTGCAGACCGAAATGCAGGGTGACGGCACATTCTGGACCGTAGCCCTAGCCTGACAAGCGCGATCAACGATCGAAACAGTAGCACTCATCGGACTTCAGCCCCGCTTGTTGAGCAGCGCCGTGGCGGCGCGCGAATTGGGCTTGCGCCCCAGGAAGTCGCTGATGAACTGGCCGGCGTCCACCAGTTTGTCGAGGTCGATGCCGGTCTCAATGCCCATGCCCTGCAGCAGGTAGACCACGTCCTCGGACGCCACATTGCCGGTGGCGCCCTTGGCATAGGGACAGCCGCCCAGGCCGGCAACCGAGGACTGGAAATTCCAGACGCCCATCTCCAGCGCGGCGTAGGTGTTGGCCAGCGCCTGGCCGTAGGTATCGTGGAAGTGGCCCGAGACGTCGTCAATGCCGAAGTGCGCCAACGTCGCCTCGATGGCGCGCTGCACCTTGAGCGGCGTGCCGACGCCGATGGTGTCGGCCACGTCCACCCGCTGCACGCCGATGTCCTTCATGAGCCGCGCCACCAGTTCCACCTGGCTCGCCGGCACCTCGCCCTCGTACGGGCAGCCCAGTGCGCAGGAGATGGCGCCGCGCACCTGGATGTTGGCGGCGCGCGCTGCCGCCACCACCGGCGCAAAGCGCTCGATGCTCTCGGCAATCGAGCAATTGATGTTGCGCTGGCTGAAGGCCTCGCTGGCGGCACCGAAGACCACGATCTCATCCGGCTTCGACAACACGGCGGCTTCGAAGCCCTTGAGGTTGGGCGTCAGCACCGAGTAGCGCACACCGCTTTTGCGCTGGATGCCCGCCATGACTTGCGCGTTGTCGGCCATCTGCGGCACCCATTTCGGGCTGACGAAGCTGGTGACCTCGATTTCCTTGAGGCCGGCGTCCTGCAAACGATGCACCAGTTCGATCTTGACCGCGGCCGGCACCGGCTGTTTTTCATTCTGCAGGCCGTCGCGCGGACCGACATCGACCAATTTGACTCGGGAAGGCAGGCTCATATCAATGGCTCCACTGCGCGGTACAAACCCCGCAATATTCGACAGGTTTCAATCGAAAACCGCCATGGAAGCGGCTTTTCCGGGCCACAGACGTGTTCCATATTTCTCAGTATCCCTGGTGGTGATCCACCACACCGGCAACCGGCTCACCGCGCTCCAACGCCAGGATTTTGCCGACGATCTGGGCAATGCTCTCGTCACGCAGCGTGCGGGCCGAGGTGTGCGGCGTCACCGTGATCTTCGGATGGCTCCAGAACGGATGGCCAGCGGGCAGCGGCTCCTGGCGGAACACGTCGAGCGTGGCCCCCGCCAGATGGCCACTGTCGAGCAGCGGAATCAGGTCGTCCTCCACCAGATGCGCGCCACGCGCCACATTGATGACGTAGCCACCGGACTGCAGTTGCGACAGCGTCTCGCGGCGCAGGATGTCACGCGTCTCATGGGTCAGCGGCAACAGGCACACCAGCACCTTGCTGGCCGCCAGAAAGTCGGGCAACTGTGTCGACCCCGAAAAACAGCGCACACCCGCGACCTGCTTGGGCGAGCGGCTCCAGCCATTGACCGGAAACTCGAACTGCGCCACTGCTTTGGCGACACGCTCGCCCAGCACGCCCAGACCCATGATGCCGACCGGACACTCGGCACGCAGGCGTGGCCGGCGGTAGGACCATTTGCCCTGCGCCACATCGGCCGCGTAGTGGTCGAACTCACGGAAGTGGCGGATCAGCGCATGGCACACATACTCGGCCATCTGCACCGACATGCCGGCATCATCGAGACGCACCAGCAGGGTTTGCGGCGGCAACTTGCGCTGGGTCAGCGCATCGACGCCGGCCCCGATGTTGAACAGGGCGCGGATCGCCGGCTGCTCATCGAGAAATTCCTGCGGTGGTGCCCACACCACGGCATAGTCGGCCGGCGCCGCGCCGGGCGACCAGACCTCAATCTCGGCCTGCGGCAGCGCAGCGCGCAAGCCGGCCAGCCAGGGTTCGGCTTTGGTGTCGGCACAACAAAAACTGATACGCATAGGTTCGAAACTCATCGGCGCTTAAAGCGCCAGTTTAAGCAACTCAGCCCCTTCGGCCACCTGGTCGCCCGGCGCGTAGAGCAGTTCGGCCACCACACCATCGGCCGGCGCGGCGATGGTGTGCTCCATCTTCATGGCCTCCATCACGGCCAGCACCTGGCCCTTGCTCACCTTGTCACCGGCCTGCACGGCAAACGACACCACCTTGCCTGGCATCGGCGCCGTCAGGCGCCCGCCCTCCGCCGGGGCCTCGCCGGCATGGGCCAGCGTATCGAGCACCCGGATCTGGGTCGCGCCTTGGGACAGAAACACATGGGCCATCTCGCCGTTGCGGTAGACCTGCACGCGCTGACGCTGGCCGGCAAACTGCAAGTCCATGGCTTGTCCGCTTGCGCTGATCTGCAGCAGGCCACTGACGTCACCGATCTGCAATTGCAGCGCACCATCATGCAGGTAGCGCAAACGCGCGGTGTGCCGCTCACCATGGAATTCGACATCGAAGTGGCGCAGCGTCACATCATGCGAGCGCCAGCCGTCGCGCCGCGCCCAGGGATCAAGCCAGCCCTGCGCTGTGGCCGAGGCCGTCTGTGCGGCTTGTTCCTGCTGCAGGGTATGCGCCACCACACTGGCGACCGCCAGCGGCAGCCCCACCTTCTCCTGCTCGAACAGCACCGCCTGCTCGCGCGGGATCAGCGCGGTGTCAAGGTCAGCCTGGGCAAAGGAACGACTCTGCACCACATGGCGCAGAAACTGCACATTGGTGGCCAGGCCGACGATATGCGTTTGTGCCAGCGCCGTGTCGAGCCGGGCCAGCGCCTGTTCGCGCGTCTCGCCATGCACAATCAGCTTGGCCACCATCGAGTCGTAGTAAGGCGAGATCGTGTCACCCTGGCGCACGCCGGAATCGACCCGCACCTCACTGCGCTCAAAGCTGCCGCACTCCGGCAGGCCATAGACCTGCAGCGTGCCGGTGGCCGGCAGGAAATGGTTGTCCGGGTTCTCGGCGCAGATACGCGCTTCGATGGCGTGACCGTGAATCTTGAGCTGCTCTTGCCGCAAGGGCAAGGGCTCGCCAGCTGCCACACGCAGTTGCCACTCGACCAGATCCTGCCCGGTGATGGCCTCGGTCACCGGATGCTCCACCTGCAAGCGCGTGTTCATCTCCATGAAGAAGAAAGACATGACACCGTCGCGCTGCTCAACAATGAACTCCACCGTGCCGGCCCCCACGTAGTTGACGGCACGCGCCGCCGCCACCGCCGCCAGGCCCATCTGCTGGCGCAAGGCCTCGGTCATGCCCGGCGCGGGCGCCTCTTCCAGCACCTTCTGGTGCCGGCGCTGCACCGAGCAGTCGCGCTCGAACAGGTAAACACAGTTGCCCTGTGTGTCGCCGAAGACCTGGATCTCGATGTGGCGCGGCCGCAGCACGTATTTCTCGATCAGCACCGCGTCATCGCCAAAGCTGTTGATCGCCTCGCGCTGGCAGGACGCCAGCGAGGACTCGAAGTCCTCGGCCTTTTCCACCACGCGCATGCCCTTGCCGCCGCCGCCGGCGCTGGCCTTGATCAGGACCGGATAGCCAATGCGGTCGGCCTCGTGCTTGAGCAGCTTGGGCTCCTGGTCGGCACCGTGGTAACCCGGCACCAGCGGCACGCCGGCCTTTTCCATCAGGCGCTTGGACTCGGCCTTCAGGCCCATGGCTGAAATAGCGGATGCGGGTGGGCCGATGAAGACCAGCCCGGCCGCCAGGCAAGCCTGCGCAAAGGCCTCGTTCTCGCTCAGAAAACCATAGCCGGGGTGAATCGCCTGCGCCCCCGTGGCCTGGGCGGCCTCGATGATGCGCTCCCAGCGCAGGTAGCTCTCGCCCGGGGCGCTGCCGCCGATGTGGACGGCTTCGTCACACGCGGCCACATGCTTGGCCTGGGCATCGGCATCGGAATACACCGCCACCGTCTTGATGCCCATGCGGCGCGCCGTGGCGGCAACCCGGCAAGCGATCTCCCCCCGGTTGGCAATCAAAATCTTCTTGAACATAGTCACTCCTGGACGGATGTGTGGGAACGGTTGAAACGCAATAAGGAAAGATTCAGACAGGCGGCTGCGGCCTCGGCCGTGGCAAGGGGAAAGCGCGGCAACCTACCCAGCAGCGGCGCATTCAGTCGAGCAGCAATGGCCTCGATATTGGCGTCGGCATGGGCCATGGCCGGCTCCAGCGTGTTGGCGACCCAGCCGGCCAGATGCAAGCCGCGCGCGGCAATCGCCTCGGCGGACAACAAGGCCTGATTGATGCAGCCCAGGCGCAGGCCGACCACCAGGATGACCGGCAAGCCCAGCTGCTGCGCCAGATCGGCGGTATCGAAGTCGTCGGAGAGTGGCACGCGGAAACCGCCAACACCTTCCACCACCACGGCCTGCGCCTGCTGGCGCACCTGCCGGTAGCACTGCAGGATGCGCGAGGACTCGATCTCCACGCCGTCCAGCGCGGCGGCGATATTCGGCGACGCCGGCGTGCGCAGCAGGTAGGGGGTGGTCAAGTCCTGCGGCAGCTTGAGCGGTGCGGCAGCGGCCAGCGCATCGACATCCTCGTTGTGCCAGACTCCCTCACGCAGCGCCACGCCGGCCGCCACCGGCTTCATGCCGGCCGCGCGCACACCCATGTCTCCCAGCGCATGCAGCAAGGCACTGCTGACCAGGGTCTTGCCGATCTCGGTGTCGGTGCCGGTGACGAAACAGGAAAACGCCGCGTTCATCTCACGCTTCCCCAGCCAGCGCTTGCAGCGCGGCTTTCAGTTGGTCCACGTCCTGCGGCGTGTGCGTCGCCGACAGTGTGATGCGCAGGCGCGCCGTGCCCGCCGGCACGGTGGGGGCGCGGATCGCCGAGACCCAGATGCCCTGCTCGAACAAAGCCTGGCCGGCACGCAAGGCCTCGGCATTGCCGCCGATCACCAGCGGCTGGATCGCCGTTTCGGACGCCAGCCGCTGCCAGCCCGGGCGCACCCGCAGGCCGGCGAGTTGTTGCCGCAAGGCGGCCAGATGGGCGCGCCGGGCCCGTCCTTCTTCGCCGGCGATCAGCGCGATGCTGGTCAGCAAGGCATGCGCCAGCGCTGGTGCGGCGGCGGTGGTGTAGATGTATGGCCGGGCGCGCTGCACCAGCCACTCGATCACGGTCTCGTGCGCGGCGACAAAGGCGCCGCTGACACCGGCCGCCTTGCCCAGCGTGCCCATGTAGACCAGATAAGGCGAGCGCAGGCCGAAATGTTCCAGCGCGCCGCGCCCGTGCTCACCCAGCACGCCAAAGCCGTGCGCGTCGTCCACCACCAGCCAGGCGCCAAAGCGTTCGCACAAGGCCAGCAGTTCGGGCAGCGGCGCGAGGTCGCCGTCCATGCTGAACACGCTGTCGGTCACCACCAGTTTGGTTTTGGCCGTGCTGGCCGCCAGCAAGGCTTCGAGCGCGGCCACATCGCCATGCGGATAGACCGTAACCTGCGCGCGCGACAGGCGGGCGCCATCGATGATGGAGGCGTGGTTCAGCGCATCGGAAAAGATGTCGGCCTCGCGCGGCTGCGGCCCGGCCAGTGCCGTGAGCACGGCCAGATTGGCCATGTAGCCGGTGCTGAAGTACAGGGCGCGCGGACGCTCCAGGTGCGGCGCCATCAACGCTGCCAAGCGCTCTTCCAGCTCGGCATGGGCCCGGGAGTGGCCGCTGATCAGGTGCGAGCCACCGCTGCCGGCACCGTACAGGGACGCCCCCTCGCGCAAGGCCTCGACCAGGCGCGCATCGGCGGCCAGGCCCAGGTAGTCGTTGCTGTTGAAGCTCAGCAGGCGCCGGCCATCGACTTCGACCTGCGGCGCGCAGGCCGTGGCCGCCGTGCGGCGATGGCGGCGCAAGTCCTGCGCGTCGAGCTGCGCGATCTGCTGCTGCAGTGCCGTGATCAAAGGTGAAGTCATGGGCGCAACACCTCTTCGAACACGGCCCGCGTGCGCGTGGCCAGCAGTTCGATTTCTTCATCCGACAGGATGTAGGGCGGCATCAGGTACACCGTGCGCCCGATCGGCCGCAGCAGCAGGCCCTGCGCCAACGCGGCGCTGAAAAAACGGCGCGAGAACGTGGCCGCCTGGCCCGGGTCATCGACCACGGCGTCGAAGGCCCAGATCATGCCGCGCTGGCGAAAATGGCGTACCTTGTCGTGCGCTGCCAGCGGCGCCAGGGCCGCCGTCAACTGCTCGGCGCGCACACGGTTGCGCGCCAGCACATCGTCTTCTTCAAAGATGGCCAGCGTCGCCAGCGCCGCGCGGCAGGCCAGTGGGTTACCGGTATAGGAATGCGAATGCAAAAAACCGCGCGTCACATCGGCGTCGTAAAACGCTTGATAGATGTCGTCGCGCGTCATCACCAGCGACAGCGGCAGGTAGCCGCCGCTGATGCCCTTGGACAGGCAGACAAAATCGGGCCAGATACCGGCCTGCTCGCAGGCGAAAAAGGTGCCGGTGCGGCCGCAACCGACGGCGATCTCGTCGGCGATCAGATGCACCTGGTAACGGTCGCACAGGGCGCGCACTTCGCGCAGGTAGAGCGGGTCGTGCATCGCCATGCCGGTGGCGCACTGCACCAGCGGCTCGACGATGACGGCAGCAATTTTATTGGCGCGCTCTTGCAACAGCTTCTCCAGCGCCTGGGCCGCGCGGCGTGCCACATCGGCCGCCGACTCGCCCATCTGCGCCTGCCGTGCATCGGGCGAGGCCACCACATGCGCTTTTTGCAGCAGCGGACCATAGGCATCGCGAAACAGCGCCACGTCCGTCACGGCCAGCGCGCCGATGGTTTCGCCGTGGTAACTGCCCTGCAGGCAGACGAATTCCTGCTTCTCTCCCTGGCCTGCATTGCGCCAGGCATGAAAACTCATCTTGAGCGCGATCTCCACCGCCGAGGCGCCATCGGAGGCGTAAAAGCAATGGCCGAGCACACCACCGGTCAGGGCAGACAGCTTTTCCGACAGTTCGACCACCGGCTGATGGGTGAAGCCGGCCAGCATGGCGTGCTCCAGCTTGTCCAGCTGGTCTTTCAGCGCCGCGTTGATGCGCGGGTTGGCATGACCGAACAGGTTGACCCACCAGGAGCTGATGGCGTCCAGGTAGGCCTGACCCTGCACGTCGTACAGCCAGACCCCACGGCCATGGCTGACCGGAATCAGCGGCACGGTCTCATGGTGCTGCATCTGGGTGCAGGGATGCCAGACGCTGCGCAGGCTGCGGGCAACCCAATCGGATGACTCGTTCGACTTCAAAACTACTCCAAAACTTCACTGCGGGCCTGCATTCTGGCAGGCCGCGCGCTTCATCCCTGGTTACATGCGGAACACGCCGAACTTGGTGTCCGGAATCGGTGCGTTAAGCGCTGCGCTCAGACCCAGCGCCAGCACGCGCCGGGTATCGGCCGGGTCGATCACGCCATCGTCCCACAGGCGGGCGGTGGCGAAATAAGGATGACCCTGCGCCTCGTACTGGTTGCGGATCGGCGCCTTGAAGGCTTCCTCTTCCTCCATGCTCCATTGGCCGCCCTTGCCTTCGATGCCATCGCGCCGCACGGTGGCCAGCACGCTGGCGGCCTGCTCGCCCCCCATCACGCTGATGCGTGCGTTGGGCCACATCCAGAGGAAACGCGGTGAGAAAGCACGGCCGCACATGCCGTAGTTGCCGGCGCCGAAACTGCCGCCAATGATGACGGTGAATTTGGGTACCTGCGCGGTGGAAACCGCGGTCACCATCTTGGCGCCGTTGCGCGCAATGCCTTCGTTCTCGTACTTGCGCCCGACCATGAAGCCGGTGATGTTCTGCAAGAACACCAGCGGAATCTTGCGCTGGCAGCACAGCTCGATGAAGTGCGCACCCTTGAGCGCCGACTCGCTGAACAGGATGCCGTTGTTGGCGATGATGCCCACCGGCATGCCTTCGATGTGGGCAAAGCCGGTCACCAGCGTGGTACCGTAACGCGCCTTGAACTCATCGAACTCGCTGCCATCGACAATGCGGGCGATGATCTCGCGCACGTCGAAGGGCTTGCGGGTGTCGGTGGGAATAACGCCATACAACTCTTCGGCGGCAAATTTGGGCGGTACCGGTGCTTGCGTGGCAATCGCCGGCGTCTTGCTGGCATTGAGGTTTTTCACCGCGGCGCGCGTCAGCGCCAGCGCATGCAGGTCGTTTTGCGCCAGATGGTCAGCCACGCCGGACAGGCGCGTGTGCACATCGCCGCCGCCCAAGTCTTCCGCCGTCACCACCTCGCCGGTGGCCGCCTTCACCAGCGGCGGGCCGCCCAGGAAGATGGTGCCCTGGTTCTTGACGATGATGGCCTCGTCGCTCATGGCCGGCACGTAGGCGCCGCCGGCGGTGCACGAACCCATGACCACCGCGATCTGCGCGATGCCCTGCGCGCTCATCGTGGCCTGGTTGAAGAAGATGCGGCCGAAGTGGTCACGATCAGGAAACACCTCGTCCTGGTTCGGCAGGTTGGCGCCGCCCGAGTCCACCAGGTAGATGCAGGGCAGCCGGTTCGCTTCAGCGATCTCCTGCGCCCGCAGGTGCTTTTTCACCGTCATCGGGAAATAGGTGCCGCCCTTGACGGTGGCGTCGTTGCAGACAATCATGCAGTCCACCCCGCTGACGCGGCCGATGCCGGCGATCAGGCCGGCAGCGGGTGCGCTGTCGCTGCCGTCGCGATCCGGGTACAGGCCCAGCGCCGCCAGCGGCGAGAGTTCCAGAAAGGACGTCCCGGGGTCGAGCAAACGTTGCACGCGCTCGCGCGGCAGCAGCTTGCCACGCGCGGTGTGCTTGGCGCTGGCCGCTTCACCGCCGCCGAGCGCCACCTTGGCCACCTGGGCCTGCAGGTCTTCCACCAGGGCGCGCATGGCGGTCGCGTTGGCACTGAAGTCCGCCGAGCGGACATTGAGTTGGGTTTCCAGAATCGGCATGACGGTGCTTTCTGAACTGACATCCCGCCGTGGGAAACGGCGGCATGAAGTTGACGTTTACGTAAACGTCAATTGTGGCAGATTTCAGCAGGGGCCTGCCGCTGAGGCCCATGACGCACCACGACAGTGCGCCAAGCCGGCATGGCACTTGCTTTCCCAGTAATCAGAAATCCTCCGGTCACCGCCATGCCTTCCACCCCCACACGCCCGCGCCGCACCAGCCTACTCAGCGCCGGCGAACTGGATCGCTCGCGCGTGCTCGACACACTGGTCAACAACCTGGACGGCATGGCCTACCGCTGTCTCCATGATGCCAGCTGGCGCATGATCTTTGTCAGCCAGGGTTGCCTGGTCCTTACCGGCTACCGGCCAGCCGAATTGGTGGAAAACACCGCTGTCACCTGGGAGGACATCACCCACCCGCAGGAACGTGCTGGCGTGCGTGCGCATATCGATGCCGCCGTGCTCAGCGGCCAGCGTTTTTCCGTGCAGTACCGGATCGTCACGAAATCGGGGCTGCTGAAATGGGTGGTCGAACGCGGTATCGCCGTGCCCGACGAACAGGGTGCGCTCGTGATCGAGGGCTTTATCGAAGACGTGACAACCCAGCGCGAGACGCTGGAGGCTCGGGAGCAAGCCGAGTTGCGTTACCGCAACATCTTCGAACATGCGTCCGAAGGCATCTTTCAGACCTCGCCCGACGGCCGTTACCTGGCCGCCAACTCGGCGTTGGCCCGCATTTACGGCTATGCCAATCCCGAGGCCCTGATCGCCAATCTGGATGACATCGGGCGCCGACTCTACGTCCGCAGAAGCCAGCGCGAGCGCTTCCGCCAGCTGATGGAGCAGCAGGGCGAGGCGCTCAACTTCGAGTCCGAGGTTTACCGGCAGGACGGCTCGCGCATCTGGATTTCTGAAAACGCCCACATCGTGCGCAACAGCGCCGGCGAAACCCTCTACTACGAAGGCACGGTGCAGGACATCTCGGAACGACGGCATTACCAGGAACAGCTCGAACGCCAGGCCAACCACGACATGCTGACCGGCCTGCCCAACCGTATTCTGCTGGGCGACCGCGTCGAACAGGGCATCGCACGCGCGGCGCGTCTGGGCTATTACCTGACGGTGGTGTTCATCGACCTGGATAACTTCAAATTCATCAACGACAGCCTGGGGCATGGCGCCGGCGACGAACTGCTCAAGAAAATCGCCGCCCGCCTGCAGCACTGTGTGCGCAATTCCGACACCGTGGCGCGGCTTGGTGGTGATGAGTTCGTGCTGCTGCTGAACGACCACTTCCGCATCAGCACCGTGATCTCGCATCTGCAGCGCGTGCTGGACGAGATCGCCCAGCCGGTCCTTCTGTCCGGGCGTGAATTCCACATCGGCGCCAGCCTGGGTGTCGCGCTCTACCCCGGCGATGGCGAAGATACAGCCAGCCTGCTCAAACACGCCGACGTCGCCATGTACGCCGCCAAGAACCGCGGGCGCAACAACTTCCAGTTTTTCACCAGCGAACTCAACCGCGTGGCCGACGAGCGGCTCAACCTGGAAACGGCGCTGCGCCTGGCCATCGAGCGTGATGAGTTCGAGGTGTACTACCAGCCCAAGGTTGATCACCGGCGTCGCATTGTCGGCGTGGAGGCGCTGGCGCGCTGGTTCCACCCCGAATACGGCGCGATCAGCCCCGATCGTTTCATCCCGATCGCCGAAGAGACCGGCCTGATCGTGCCGCTGACCACCGCCATCCTGCGTCGCGCCTTTGCTGCCGCCAACAGCTGGAACCGCCAGTACGCCACCCCACTACGCATGGCGGTCAACCTGTCACCACGCCTGTTCCTGAGCGGCGACATCGTGGCCCACGTGGCAGAACTGCTGCACGAGGCACAGCTGTCGGCCGCGCAGGTCGAACTGGAAATCACCGAAACCGTCTTCCTGGGCGACGGCGACCGCGCCATCGCCACGTTGAGCCGCTTCAAAGACCTGGGCGTCAGCCTGGCGATGGACGACTTCGGCACCGGCTACTCCTCGCTCAGCTACCTGCGGCGCTTTCCGCTCGACATCATCAAGATCGACCGATCGCTGGTGACCGGCATCGAACACGAGGAAGATGTGGCGATGATTGCGCGTGCCGTCATCTCGCTGGGCCAGAGCCTGCGCAAGACCGTGGTGGCCGAAGGCGTGGAAAACCAGGCGCAATTCGACTTCCTGCGCTACCAGGGCTGCCACGAATTCCAGGGCTACCTGCTGTCGCGCCCCCTGCCACAGCAGGATCTGAGCCGCCTGCTCGATGCCGGCGGCACGATTGCGGCGCCCCTCCCCCGCAAGCCCGGCTGAAGCGCCCCAGCCGGCTCAGCGCAACACGTCCGGCAGCTGCGTCATGTCGCTGAACACCCCAGCCACACCAGCGCGGAGGAAAAGATCCGCATCGCCCTGCGGCACATAGGCAAACACCGTGGCACCGGCCGCCAGCCCGGCAGCCACCCCTGTCAGGGTGTCCTCCACCACGGCGCAGCGCTGCGGCCGCGCCGCCAATGCGTCGGCCGCCGCCAGATAGACATCCGGGTGTGGTTTGGAGCGCGGCATCTCGTGGCCGCTGAAGATGCGGCCGTCAAAGTAATCGAGCAGGCCGACCTTGCGCAACTGCAACTCGACCTTGACGCGATCGGCGCCGGAAGCACAGGCAATGCGCGCCGCATGCCGGGCATGGATTTCGTGCACGGCTGCGTGCACGTTGGCGATGGCACTGAGTTCGAGCTCCAACGCCGCATTGCGGCGCTCGCGAAACCCCGCCAGCCAATCCTCCGTCAGCTGCTGGCCGGTGTGCTGTTCGATCAGCGCCCGTTCGTCCTTGACCGCCTTGCCAACGAAGATGCGCCAGCATTCCTCGCTGGAAAGTGTCCAGCCGCGTTCGGCCAGCATGTCGCGCAGCACGCGGTTGACGATGGGTTCGGAGTCGACCAGCACGCCATCGCAGTCGAACAACACAGCTTCAAATCGCATTCGTTTCCATTTCTAGCGCTGATCGCCATCGACATAAAACCAGCGGCCGTCTTCCCGCACAAAGCGGCTGCGCTCGTGCAGGCGCACGGCACGGCCGCTGCGGTCGCGCTGACGGGCGACGAACTCGACCTCGGCATGGTTGTCATCGATTGCCTTGTGCGCCTTCACTTCCAGCCCGAGCCACTTCACGCCCGGCTCGAACGGCAGCTCGGCCGGGCGTTGGCTCGGATGCCAGGTAGCCAGCAGGTAATCGGCCCGCTCCAGTACGAAAGCGCTGTAACGCGAGCGCATCAAGGTCTCGGCATCCGGTGCCAGTGTGCTGTCAAAGGCCGGCAGGTAGCGGCCGCAGCACTGGACGTAGGGCAAGGCACGCCCGGTCTTGTCACGGCGGCCGCAGGGGCAGTCCTTGGGCTCGATCACGCCTTCTTGGCCTTGCGTTCTTCCAGCGTCTCCACCGGGCCGCCGTGCTTGACCCACTCGGCGAAGCCACCCTCGATGTGGGCCACATTGGTCATGCCCATGTCCTGCAAGGTCTTGGTCGCCAGCGCGCTGCGCCAGCCAGCACCGCAGAACAGGATGAAGTGCTTGTTCTCGTCGGCCCACATCGGCTTGTGGTACGGCGACTCGGGGTCGACCCAGAACTCCAGCATGCAGCGCGGCGCATGCGTGCTGCCGCTGACCGTGCCCTCCTTGAGTTCACGCACATCGCGGATGTCGACGATGTGCACCTTCGGATCGTCCAGCATGGCCAGCACCTCGGGCACGGTATAGGTCTTGACCTCCGCCATCGCTTCGTCGACGAGGGCGCGGAATCCTTTGGTGATGGGCATGATGGCTCTCCAGCTAGTTCGCCAAATTGTCGCATGTCACCCACCATTCCATGTCGCAAACCACGCGAAAGACACTCAGCACGCCACTCCTGCTTGGACCTCAAGAAAGCTGCGGTGCGGGATTCGCATCCCTGGTTTCCGGCTTGAACGCTGCTGCCACTACCGGCCCCAACAGACCGCCCTGCTCAGGCCCCCTTGCGGCGAGCGCGCTTTCGGCGATGAAGCAGTGCCCAGAGCATGAGCACAACAACGAACAGATTGAAGGCGAGGAGCAGAGCGCCATGCCAGGTTGGCTGGTGAAAGAGTTCGGCAAGCTCAAACGGTACGTAGATGGCGCCGCTGACAGCCGCGAGGACTTCGGCCCAGGCCTTCTCGCCGTAGAGACCATACGACTCCACGAAACGCACGAGCGCGTACGCGCCGGCACCGACAGCGAGCCATACCAATCGGCTGTCGTGCAGGTTTGAAGTCGCGTCAAGGAAGATCTGCGGGTAATGCGAAGCCGGGTTCAGGTGCAAATGCTCGATGAGCTTTGCCGCTAACGCGTGGACGTCCTTGTGCAGCAGCGACAGAAGGCCGCTGGCGGCCATCAGCACCACCGCGCCCTTGAATGCCTCGAACAGTGCCACGGTCCTGATCGCCGCCGATTGAGGCGCCGCGGCAACGTGCGACGGGTGGAGCGTGGATGTCATGGCGGTTGAGCTGTCTGCGATCTAGCGAATGAAAGGGGCCTCCCCGTCGGGCTTGCGGTTGATGGCAACGGAGCGCCACGCTGGAGCGGTCAAACCTGTCATCAACTCACTCGGAAGGGGAAATCATGGCCATTATCACCATTGGCATCGAAGCCTGCCCCGGCGGCAAGCAGCGGCTTGGACGCATCACCCAGGCCGCAGACGCGCCAACGCGCCTATGCCTGACCACCGTCACCGGCGGCCAGGAAAGGCGACTCAATGCGCCAGCGGATCGGGGCGCATCTGCACCTTGTACACCTTGGGGTACGCGTTCACACCGCCTTCACTGTGGAAGTTGGCACGTGTACCCGACGTGGTCCAGATGCCGCGCCCTTTCCAGCCGGTCTTTGGATCATCGACGCGGCCGTCCACGTTCTTGGTGAAGAAGCCCAGCGGGTAGGGCACGCGCATGCTGACCAGCTTGCCGTCCACCACCGCCAGCAGCGCCTCGCCGCCGTTGGTGGAAGCGATCGGCACGTTGGCGCCCAGCCCCAAGGTGTTGTAGCGGTCGACCCAGATGTAATACGCATGGTCGGCGCTGCCGGGCATGTCCAGGCCCTTGAACTGCGGTGCGTTGAATTGGTAGAGCTTCCAGCCCTCAGAACATTGTTTGCCTTCGGCCGTGGTCGGGCCGTTCAGCGGGCCCTTGCACAGGCGGCGGTCGAAGCTGGCGATCTGGCCGCTGGAGAGCACGGTCCAGACCACGCCGTCGAGACCGAGGTCGATGCCGCGCGGGCCAAAGCTGCCTTCCGGCGGCTGGTAGATCTCGGCCAGCGCCGTATTGGCCGGGTCACTGCCGGGCTTGAGGCGGATGATGTAGCCGGGCTGGTCGACGCGCGAGAAGCCGCGGTCCATCGACTGGCCCCAGATGGTGTCGTCCACCGGGCTGGGCATGACACCATAGAACGAGGCCATGACGCGCTTGTCCTTCGCCGGGTCCAGCGGGTCCTTGGGCTCGACATAGGCGTCGCGCACGCCGTTGCCGTTGGTGTCAATGACCAGCGCCGTCCAGCCTTGCGCGTTCACGTCATCACCGGTTTCCAGGTACCGCTTGGTGTTGAGCCAGCCGACCACGCCGCCGCCCAGGCCGGGTCCGCCGGCGCTGGTCCACAAGGTGTTGTTGGCATCGTCGTCGAAATACAGGTGGTGCGTCGGGAAGCAGGTGTTGATCAGACTCCATTTTTGGGTATCGGGGTCGTAGCGGGAGAGTTGCCGCATCGATTCGTTGAGCGGGAATGCGACAGCCGACGGATGCGTGGAACCCGCTTTGCAGTAGTCCGGGTTGGCGTTGGGGCGGATGCGCGCGGCAAACCAGACCTTGGCCTGCTCGTCCATGATCACGTTGTGGATGCTGGTGTGGCCGTCCCAGATCGGGTCCATGCCCCAGTAGGCCGAGTTGCCGCGCGGCGCGTCGAGTTGAGACGGCGTCTTGGGGTCGAGGTAGGGATGGCGCACATTGGAGGCGACGTGCTTGATCGGGTCGAGCGTGGGCACCAGGTCGGTACTTTCCTCGGGCGAGCCCCAGATCAAGCCATTGGCATTGACGCGCGGGTTGCGCTTGTCGGTGGAAATCGCATCGTGCTGGTAGTACTTGGGTGAAGCCCAGTCCCACATCGTATAGACGGCATTGCGCTCGATACCCTGCGGCCGCGTCGGCTTGGCAAACGGCAACTCGCCGGCGGCGATGCGGTCGGTCCAGTCGGCAAACTGCTTGTAGACGCGTTCGGGCCCCAGGCTGCCCAGGGCCAGCGCCATGTAGCTCATGGCCTGCCCGGCTTGGGTGCGGTGCGCCCAAGCCACCTGCGAATCGCCCAGCTTGCGGAACAGCTCGGGCACTTCGCGCATGCCCTTGGTGCCCAGCGCATGGCAGGACTGGCACATGTTCTTGACGGTATCGACCCAGGCCGCCTGGGTCCTCATGGTCGGCGCAATGCCGTTACCCTTGTCGCCCGTGCCGGGGAACTCGTTCTTGCCCGGCATGCCGAGCAGGGAGTACCAGTAGACACCAGGGTAGTACTGGGCCGCCTCCTTCTCGCTCGGTGCACTGACGGCCATGAGCTTGAGCAGCTTGCCGGGACGGGCATTGACCTTGGGCGAATCCACCAGGCCATAGCCGCGCACCCAGATCTTGTACCTGGCCTTTGGCAACTCCGGAATCACGAAGCGCCCCTGCTCGTCGGTGACCACAACCTTGGCGAACTTGGTCGGCAGGTCGGTGGTCTCGGCAATCACCCAGACGCCGGCCTCCGGCCCCTTGGCGCCCGAGACCACACCGCCAATGTCTTTCGACGAAATCTTGACCGGTGCCGCAGCAGCAGCCATGCCGTGCCACATCCCTGCTGTCATGAGCACAGCAGCCCCTATCGGTTTCATTCGCATGAGATCTCCTTGATTGGTCTTGTGGGGCGGCAAGCGAAGCTGTGCGCAAGCGCCATCTGCCAACGTGCTGTTGGCTGCACCATCTTCAGAGCGCCACCAGCCAGCGTCTATGCTGGTTTACCTGTAGGCGAAGCGCCACCAAACGGGTTAACCCCTATTCTGGGCCGGGCATGGCGCCCTTAAGGTGCGGCAGGTCGAATCCATCCCGGGAGCATCCATGACTGATCAGAACCTCGCCAGCGCACGCCGCAAGTTCCTCGCCGCCAGCACCGTCCTGCCCGCCCTCGGCATGGGGCTGGGCGCCAGCGCAGCCCAGGCCCATGAGGCGGCCAAGGGTTCCGCCCGTAGCAAGCTCGCGCCCGTGCACGGTAGCCAGCACTACACGCACAAGCAGGTCGACGGCCAGGACATCCGGCTCTACCTGTGGCGCAAGCAGGTGCGCGACCACGCGCACACCCGCCGCAAGGGCACCATCGTCTTTGTGCATGGGTCCTCCATGGCCGGCACGCCGGTGTTCGACCTGCGCGTGCTTGGTCGCCCCGACTACTCGATGATGGACTGGTTTGCGCGGCTGGGCTATGACACCTGGTGCCCCGACATGGAAGGCTATGGCCGCTCCGACAAGTCGCGCAACATCAATTTCGACATCAGTTGCGGCGCTGATGATCTGCTGGCGGTGAGCGACTACATCACCCAGGTCACAGGCGAGAAGAAGCTGATGTTCTACGGCATCTCCTCCGGCGCGCTGCGCTGCGCCGTCTTTGCACAGCGCCATCCCGAGCGCGTGGCGCGGCTGGCACTCGACGCCATGGTCTGGACCGGCGAAGGCAGCCCGACCCTGGCCCAGCGCAGGAAGCGCGTGGAGGAATGGCGCGGCAGCAACCGGCGCCCGATCGACCTGGCCATGGTCCAGAGCATCTTCAGCCGCGACAACCCCAACACCTCGGACCCGGCCGTCATCAAGGCTTACGCCGAGCAGATTCTGGCGCTCGACAGCACCATCCCCACCGGCACCTACCTGGACATGACGACCAAGCTGCCGGTGTGCGATCCGGAAAAAATCACAGCACCAACGATCGTGATGCGCGGCCAGTTCGACGGCATTGCCACGTTCCAGGACGTGCTGAACTTCTTTGCCAAACTGCCCAACCCGGACAAGCAGTTTGTCGTGATGCCCGGCATTGCCCATTCCAGCATGCACGAGATCAACAAGGACATTCCCTTCGCCGCGCTGGACAACTTCTTCGGCTTGCCCGCGCCCATCTACAAAGGCTGAGCGCCGCGCGCCGTGAAAGCGCGGCACCTTCAAACGGCTCAGGCCAGGGCGCGCTGGATCAGGATTTTCTGCACATCCGAAGTGCCTTCATAGATCTGGCACACCCGCACATCGCGGTAGATGCGCTCCAGCGGAAAGTCGTTCACATAGCCATAACCACCCAGGGTCTGGATGGCGGCACTGCACACCGCTTCCGCCATCTCGCTGGCAAACAGCTTGGCCATGGCGGCTTCCTTCAGGCAGGGCCGGCCGGCATCGCGCAAGGCAGCCGCGTGCCAAGTGAGCTGGCGTGCGGCTTCAATCTTCGTCGCGCATTCGGCCAGCCGGAATCCCACCGCCTGATGGTTGAAGATCGGTTGACCAAAGCTCTCGCGCTGCTTGGCGTAGTCGAGCGCAACCTCGAAGGCGCTGCGTGCCATGCCGATGCTTTGCGACGCGATGCCGATGCGCCCGCCTTCGAGCGCGCCCAGGGCAATTTTGTAGCCCTCACCCTCGGCACCGATCAGGTTCTCAGCCGGAATGCGGCAGTTGTCGAAGTTGATCTGCGCCGTGTCGCTCGAATGCTGACCCAGCTTGTCTTCGAGGCGCGCCACCACATAACCCGGCGCATCGGTCGGCACCAGAAAGGCGCTCATGCCCTTCTTGCCGGCGGCCTTGTCGGTGACGGCAATGACGATCGCCACATCACCGTTCTGGCCGCTGGTGATGAACTGCTTGACGCCGTTGATGATGTAGCCGTCACCTACCTTCTCGGCCGTGGTACGCAGCGAAGAAGCGTCGGAGCCGACATGCGGCTCGGTCAGGCAGAAGGCGCCGAGCAGCTTGCCCTGGGCCAGCAGCGTCAGCCAATGTTTTTTCTGCGCGGCATTGCCGTGCTTCATCAGGATGGCATTGACCGGGCAGTTGGTGACAGAAATCGCGGTGCTGGTGCCGCCATCGCCGGCAGCAATCTCTTCCAGCACCAGCGCCAGCGTCACATAGTCGAGGTTGGCGCCGCCAAACTCCTCCGGCACGCAGATGCCGTAGGCGCCCAGCGCGGCCAGCCCCTGGTGCGCCTCTGTCGGGAAATGGTGTTCCTTGTCCCAGCGTGCGGCGTTAGGCCAGAGTTCCTGCTGGGCAAAGGCACGCACCGCATCGCGGATCATTTCCTGGTCTTGGGTCAGCAGCATGGTGGCAGCTCTCGGTGTTGGTTGACGTTGACGTAAACGTCAATTATGCCCATCCCAAGCGACCGCACCACGCTGGCAGGCCTTGGGGCGTCAGCGTCTCAAAAGGCGTCGTAGCGTCGACCGTCGTGGTGCAAGAAGGCAGCTTTGTGCGCAGCCGTCAGACCGGCCAGGGTATGCCGCATCGCCGAGACGCTCTCCTCCACCGACAGCGGCGCGCCCGCGCCGCCCATGTCGGTACGCACCCAGCCCGGGCACAGCGCCACCATGATGACGTCGGGGTAGTCATGCTGTGCCGCCACCACGGCCATGTTGAGCGCGGCCTTGCTGACACGGTAGGTCCAGCCCAAGCTGGACTCGACCGCACCGATCTGCCCCATGCCGCTGGTGATGAAAGCAAACCGGCCGCCCCGGCGCGAAGCCGCCACCAAAGGCGCAACCTGCGGGATGGCCTGCATCGCACCCAGCACATTGGTGTGCATGACGCGGTCGAACTCCTGCTGCGTCGGTGGCGTGTCGGCGCCGGTCTGCGTGTAGACACCGGCCACATAGAGCGCAATGTCAATCTCCTCGCCGTCGAGCTGCCAGGCCAGGCCGCTGATGCTGGCGGGATCGGCCACATCAAGCTTCAAGGCGGTGGCCCCCAGCGCTCGCAGCCGTTGCAGGCCATCGGCATCGCGCGCGGTGGCGATCACACGCTCGCCAGCTTCTGCGTACTGACGCACGAACTCCAGGCCAATGCCACGCGAAGCGCCAATGACCAGCACCGTGCTCATGCCGGCTTAGAGCTTGAAGGTACCGACCAGATGGCTGAGGTTCGCCGCTTGTTCGCGCAAGCTCATGGCAGCTGCCGCAGACTCTTCCACCAGTGCAGCATTTTGCTGCGTGGCCTGGTCCATCTGGCTCACCGCCTCGCCCACTTGCGCCACACCCTGGTTCTGCTCGGAACTGGCGGCACTGATCTCGCCCATGATGTCGGTCACACGCCGGATGCTACTCACCACCTCGGTCATCGTGACACCAGCCTGGTCCACCAGCGCACTGCCTTGTTCCACACGCTCGACGCTGTCGTTGATCAGGGTCTTGATTTCCTTGGCCGCTTCGGCACTGCGACCCGCCAGACTACGCACTTCCGAGGCCACCACAGCAAAGCCGCGGCCCTGCTCCCCCGCCCGTGCCGCTTCCACTGCCGCATTCAGGGCCAGGATGTTGGTCTGAAAGGCAATGCCATCAATCACGCTGATGATGTCGCTGATCTTCTTGCTCGAATCGTTGATGCCCTTCATGGTGTCAACGACCTGGGCCACTACTTCGCCCCCCTGCACCGCCACGGTAGATGCGCTTTGCGCCAGCTGGTTGCCCTGGCGCGCGTTATCGGCGTTTTGCTTGACGGTGGCCCCCAACTGCTCCATGGAAGCCGCTGTTTCCTCCAGCGAACTGGCTTGGCTTTCGGTCCGGGAACTCAGATCCTGACTGCCAGCGGCGATTTCCGAACTGGCAGTAGAAATGCTGTCCGTTGACTGACGCACCTGGCCGACCAGCCGACGCAAGGAGGCCTGCATCCGTACCAAGCCCCCCATGAGATTCGTATCTGCTTCGGACCACGGCAGATTGGAAGACAGGTCCCCATCGGCGATTTGCGACAGTGCATCGCGCGCTTGCGCCGGATCCCCCCCCAGTTCCCGCGTCAAGGTGCGCTGCACGTAGACGGTCATCAAGACCGCGACCAGTACCGCGACACCGGCCAGGACGATCGACATCAGAATGGCACGCTGCGAGTTCTGATAAACGTCCGCCCGGGCATTGGCCGCCGACGTATCGGCAAACTCGATCTGCTTGAGCAGTTCTGCCCGCAACTCACGCCACGCTGGCGTTTCCAGCGAGTTGAGAACTTTCACCGTGTCTTCCGACTTGCTCTGAACCAGCGCATAAACTTTTTCCTGAGCGTCGGCGTGCGCCGCGCGCAAGGCAGGCAACTTGTTGACGCCAGCCTCAAACGATGTGTCCTTGGCCACATTGACGACGTCGGCATACGCCTTGTCGTAGCCCTTACGCCCGCCATTGAGGTTATCCAGCGCCTTGGGATTGCTCGGATCGAGCACGATGTTGCGCAAGGCCTGCCCCATCTGCAAACCCTGTGCATACATTTCAGTCAGATCCACGCTAATGCGCTGCTCGGTCCGGATGAAATGATCAAACTGGCTTTTGGCATACACCAAGCCGCCAATGCTGCCGATCAATCCGAGAATGAACAAACCAGCAGGAACTGCCGAGCAGAGAATGATTTTTGTACTGAATTTCATGGATTTTCATTGACAGGGAAAACACCTATAGATCATCGGCATTTTTCGTCAAATAAATATACCCCCACCCCTATCGCGGGCGAAAAAAGAACGGTTTTCAGAGCATTTCGAGCGCCACCGCCGTCCCCTCGCCACCACCAATGCACAGCGTGGCCACACCGCGCTTGAGACCACGGGCTTGCAAGGCGTACATCAGCGTCACCATGATGCGCGCGCCGGAAGCACCGATCGGGTGACCCAGTGCACAAGCACCGCCGTTGACGTTGACGATGTCGTGCGCCACCTTGAGCTCTTCCATCAGCGCCATCGGCACCACGGCAAAGGCTTCGTTAACTTCCCACAGATCCACGTCCTTGACGCTCCAGCCGGCCTTGGCCAGGGCCTTCTGCACGGCGCCGACCGGCGCGGTGGTGAACCAGTTCGGCTCCTGTGCGTGCACGGCGTGGGCCACGATGCGCGCCAGCGGCTTGGCGCCCAGCTTGGCGGCAGTCGATGCGCGCATCATCACCAAAGCGGCGGCACCGTCGTTGATGCTTGAGCTGCTGGCGGCGGTGATGGTGCCGTCCTTCTTGAACGCCGGCTTCAACGCCGGAATCTTGTCGAGCTTGGCCTTGCCCGGGCCTTCGTCAATGGAGATCACCGTATCACCAGCGCGGCCCTTGACCGTCACCGGTGTGATCTCGGCCGCAAAGGCGCCCGACTGGATGGCTGCCTGGGCACGCTTGACGCTGGTAATGGCGAAGTGGTCCTGCGCCTCGCGGCTGAAGCTGTACTTGGCGGCGCACTCTTCACCAAAGGTACCCATGGAGCGGCCGGCCTCGTAGGCGTCTTCCAGGCCGTCGAGCATCATGTGGTCATAAATCTTGTCGTGGCCCATGCGGTAGCCGCCGCGCCCCTTGAGCATCAGGTAGGGTGCATTGGTCATGCTCTCCATGCCGCCGGCGACGATCACGTCGGCCGTGCCGGCCTGCAGCATGTCGTGCGCGAACATGGCCGCGCGCATGCCGGAACCACACATCTTGGACAGCGTCACCGCGCCCGCGCTCTTGGGCAGGCCACCCTTGAAGCCGGCTTGGCGCGCTGGCGCCTGGCCCTGGCCCGCCATCAGGCAGTTGCCGAACAGCACCTCGTTCACAGCATCAGGGGCGATGCCGGCGCGCTCGACCGCCGCCTTGATGGCCGCGCCGCCCAGGTCATGGGCCGCAAGGGAAGAAAAGTCGCCCTGGAACGCCCCCATGGGGGTCCGGGCGGCGCTGACGATGACGATGGGATCGGACATGGTGTGCTCCTTGATAAGTATGAATGCAAGTGGACACATTTTGCCGCGAAAGCCCTCTTTGTGGGTCTGTGGCGGCGGTCAGGATGACTACCTATGTCATGAGGGTGTCAGACTGGGTATAGCGCTGACGCCGCGAGGCTGGATTGGCACGCCGGGTGCCTGGGGATATCCGTTCTCCGGCGCACGCTCGCGGGGTGCTGTGATTGGTTTGCGAACGTTTCCGCGTCAACACGGGACGTACTCACCAGCGTGCGGGCGACCGCGAATGGCGCCTGCGCCCGGACATCCCCAGGCACCCGACTCCCGGCGATGATGCTGGCGTGCCAAGGTGGTTCGGACTACCGGACACGGCCACGAGCAGTCACTCAAGAATTTTCCATAAAGCAGACATTCATCCCCTATTTGGGGGGGTAGACGCTTCGTGGCGCGACAGCTACGATGCTGCGGGGTTTATCGCTATTTTTGGTAGCGCAAACTATTCAATTGGGATGCGCATCAATGCTGTTTTTCACGCCTAAACTTGCCACGTTAGACCGCAGCACTTTGCGGTCTACATTACGTTAGCCCGCAATGGACTGGCTCAAGGACATCATTAAGCATCTTGCAGTGTCACGAACACTCGTGACAGCCGTTTTTATCACAGCACTCACAATGTTTGCTGGTCCCAAGTTCGTTCCGAACATCATTCCTGAGGTGCCAAAAGAATGGTCGCCTGTTCTCTTCGCAGCGATGGTTCTCTCCGGAAGTCTCCTTGTCCTTTGGGCAATCGAAGGGCTCTGGAAACTACTGGCTCATGGGGTGAGGTCAACTACTGCTTCAATTGCGGCGGCTAGCCTCTCCCCCAGGGAAAGCGAACTTCTCCTCGTCATGGGCATCAATCCTGCGCAGCCGTTGAACTTGGATGCTGTCGCATACGAGAACGCCCCGTTTACTCGCCTTGAGCTATCGGCACTCGTCAAGCAACTTGAACAGAAGGGCTTGGTCAAGTTGAATGAGTGGAATGAAGACCTTGTAACGCTTACACAGGCAGGAAAAGACAGAGCACTTAAGCTCCAACGCCAAAGGCGGGGCCAAGATGCGGCCTAACCTTCCGGTCAACACGGACCAGTGCAATCGGCGCTGCGCGCCGCTCGCACGGGCCGGTTACCTCAGACGTTGAACGTCTGCTCTTGCAGACCGGCTACTTCCGCTTTGGGCACAAAGCAGCCTCCCAGTTCCCTCTACCCCCCCCCACAGTCATCCGATTTCGCGCCTCCAAGATGTCGCCCGAGCGTGAGTCCGGCAGGCACCTCAGAGCAAAAACCAATCAGCCCTTGTTGATCGGGATGTAGATTTCCCCACCCGCGCGCTTGAACTCCTCCGACATGGTTTCCATGCCTTCGCTCAGAGCAGACTCCTCGCTCAGGCCCTTGTTCTTGGCGTATTCGCGCACTTCCTGCGTGATCTTCATGGAGCAGAACTTCGGCCCGCACATAGAGCAGAAATGCGCCACCTTGGCCGCGTCCTTCGGCAGGGTCTCGTCGTGGAAGTTGCGTGCGGTGTCGGGGTCCAGCGACAGGTTGAACTGGTCCATCCAGCGAAACTCGAAGCGCGCCTTGGACAGCGCGTCGTCGCGCGCCCGCACACCCGGGTGCCCCTTGGCCACGTCGGCCACGTGGGCGGCTATTCTGTAGGTGATGATGCCGGTCTTCACGTCCTCGCGGTCGGGCAGGCCCAGGTGTTCCTTCGGCGTCACGTAACACAGCATGGCGGTGCCGAACCAGCCGATCATGGCCGCGCCGATGCCGCTGGTGATGTGGTCGTAGCCGGGGGCGATGTCGGTGGTCAGCGGGCCCAGGGTGTAGAACGGCGCTTCATGGCAGTGCTTGAGTTGCTCGGTCATGTTGGCCTGCACCATGTGCAGGGGCACATGGCCCGGGCCTTCGATCATGGTTTGCACATCGTGCTTCCAGGCGATCTGCGTCAGTTCACCCAGCGTGCGCAGCTCGGCGAACTGGGCTTCGTCGTTGGCGTCGGCACCGGAGCCGGGGCGCAGGCCGTCGCCAAGCGAAAAGCTCACGTCATAGGCCTTCATGATGTCGCAGATGTCCTCGAAGTGGGTGTAGAGGAAGTTCTCCTGGTGGTGGGCGATGCACCACTTGGCCAGGATGGAGCCACCGCGCGAGACGATGCCGGTGACCCGGTTGGCGGTGAGGTGGATTAAGGCCAAGCGCACGCCAGCATGGATGGTGAAGTAGTCCACGCCCTGCTCGGCCTGCTCGATCAGCGTGTCGCGGAAAATGGCCCAGGTCAGGTCTTCGGCCACACCGCCAACTTTCTCCAGCGCCTGGTAGATCGGCACCGTGCCGATCGGCACCGGCGAGTTGCGCAGAATCCAGTCGCGCGTGGTGTGGATGTTCTTGCCGGTGGACAGGTCCATCACGGTGTCGGCGCCCCAGCGGATGGACCACACCAGTTTCTCCACCTCTTCCTCAATGCTGGAGGTCACCGCCGAATTGCCGATGTTGGCGTTGATCTTGACCAGGAAGTTGCGGCCGATGGCCATCGGCTCCAGCTCGGGGTGGTTGATGTTGGCCGGGATGATGGCGCGGCCGCGCGCCACTTCGTCACGCACGAACTCGGGCGTCATCAGCTTCGGGATGCTGGCACCAAAGCTATTGCCAGCCAGACGCTGCTCGCGCTCGGCGTTGGCGAGGTAGGGCGCCATCCATTCGAGCTTCTGGTTCTCGCGGATGGCCACGTACTCCATCTCGGGGGTGATGATGCCTTGGCGCGCATAGTGCATCTGCGACACGTTGGCACCCGCCTTGGCGCGGCGCGGCGTGCGCTGCAGGGCGGCGGCCTGCGCGCGCAGGGCGGCCAGGGCGTCGCTCTCGCCAGTTTTCAAACCATCATCGAGGGCATAGGGTTGGCGGCCCACATAGGCCTCGGTGTCACCGCGCGCTTCGACCCAGCCCTGGCGCAGCGCCCCCAAACCCTGGCGCACGTCAATGGTGGCTTGCGGGTCGGTGTAGGGGCCGGAAGTGTCGTACACCGTAACGGCTTCGCCATTGCTCTGCATGATCTCGCGCATGGGCACGTGCACACCGGGATGCGTGCCATGCACGTACAGCTTGCGTGAGGCCGGCAGCGGCTCGCGCGTGAGGGTGATGAATTGGGCTAATTTGTCGGGCGCATTCATGTTGTGTCTCCTTGTAAAAGCAGTTTTTGCTCCGAAGGAGGCTCACACGATGCGAACCAGAAGACGGCACAAGGCCAGCAGGCATTACAGCCCCAAGGGGCTGGCTCTTCTTACGCCGGTATTAACCGGATCAAGTTCGCGGGTTCGGATCACCATCTCAGCACGTCACGCGTGCACCCCGGGCAAGGCGGAGTGTACGCCCAAAGCCCGGCCTGTTCCCTGGCGCGCGCAGGCATGGCCTGGCACGCCAGCTGTAAGGGCTGCGCTACCATATGCCTTGGCATCCCAACTCCGGCCAGCTCTTGATGAGCGCCTGTTCCGCCCCATGAAAACGCCACGACGTCATGACCCCGAGCTTTGAGCGTTTGCGTTCCTTAGGCAGGCGTTGGCGCACCGCGTTGCGGGGCTACTTCGAACTCTACCCAGACGACGAAGCCGTGGCGTCGTCTTTTCGGGCCAAGCAACTGCGCGCCGTGCTGCGCATGACGCCATGGACCATGCTGGCCAATCTGCTCAATGCGCTGCTCATTTGCGTCACCTTCTGGGACAGCGCCAACCAGTGGCTGCTGTCGGGCTGGATGCTGTTGATCGTACTGGCCGCGATCCAGGGCATTCGCAGTTCAAGGCGTCCAGCACGGCCGACCGCCTCCCGGCGGACCCTGCGGCGCGCCACGCAACAGGCCGCGCTGCTGGCCCTGCTGTGGGGCGGCCTGACCGTACTGCTGTTTCCCGCCGCCCTGCCCCCGCAACAACTGCTGTTGGCGACCGTGGTCACCGGGATGATGAGCGCCGGCGGCTTCGCGCTGGCCACGCTGCCCATGGCCGGGACGGCCTGGGTCATGATTCTGACCCTGGCCTCTTTCGTCGCCATCCTGTCGGCCGACTTCCCTCTGGCGCTGGCGGTGAGTTGCTTGTTGCTCATCTATGGTTTCATCGTCTCCTCCGGCATCTGGTCGGCAGCGCGCACGTTTTGCTCGCGCCTGCTGGCGGAAGCACAGGCCGAGCAGCAAAGCCAGGTGATTGGCCTGCTGCTGCGTGACTTTGAGGAAAATGCCAGCGATGTTCTCTGGGAGACCAATGCCGCTGGCTACCTGACCCACATTTCGTCACGGCTGGAAGAAGCCTTTGGCCTGCCCGCGGCCCAGTTGACGACGGACCCCCTGATGTCTTTGCTGACGACCATTCAGGACAAACATGCCAGCCAGGATCATCACTACCTCGACGCCTTGGGCCTTCGGCTCGCCCAAGGGGCGCCGTTTCGGGACCTGCTTCTGCCGATCGTGACCGGGCAGCAAAAACTCTGGTGGTTGCTGTCGGCCAAACCCCTGCATGACGCCCAGGGTCGCCCCAACGGCTGGCGCGGCGTTGCCTCCAACGTCACGGAACGCATGCTGGCGCAAGAAGCGTTGCGCCAGCAGCATGAAAACCTGGAGATTCTGGTGCAGGAGCGCACCACCAAGCTCAACCAGGCCCTGCATGCAGCCGAAGCCTCCAACCGGGCCAAATCCCTTTTTCTCTCCAGCATGAGCCACGAACTGCGCACGCCGCTCAATGCCGTGCTGGGTTATGCACAACTGCTGAGAATGGATCAGACCACCAGCCCGGGCACGCAGGAAAGCGCGGCCGAAATTGAAACCGCCGGCCGGCATCTGCTCGCCCTGGTCAACGACATTCTCGATTTGGCGCGCATCGAGTCGGGCAAGCTGGAGTTGCACCTTGAAAACGTGGCGCTCGCCGGTGTGCTGGCGGAATCACGGCGCAGCTTCGCGCCGCAGGCGCAACAGCGTGGCATCACACTCGAGATCCCCGAGTTGCCCATCATCTTGCGCGCCGATCTCGTGCGCCTGCGCCAGGTGCTGTTCAACCTGATCTCCAACGCCATCAAATACAACCGTGAAGGCGGTCGGGTGCTCATCCACGGCGAGCCCCGGCCGCCAGGGCGTTACAGCATCACGGTGCGCGACACCGGCCCGGGCATCCCGGCCAATCGCCTGGGCGAACTGTTCCAGCCGTTTAACCGCATCGGTGCTGAACGCAGTTCGATCGAAGGCACGGGTATCGGCCTGGTCATCACCAAGAACCTGGTTGAAGCCATGGAGGGGTCGATCGACGTGACCTCGACCGTTGGCGAAGGCACGGCCTTCCGGGTCGAGTTCCCGCTGGCTGTCGCAGCGACTCAGACCGACTGAGCGGCCATCCGGCGCGAAAAACGCCGGCTGCGCTCGTAGGGAAACACATCATGCACATGGCCTGCCAGGATGCGTTCCTTGTGGGACTGCCAGAACGCCGCGTCCAGCAAGTCGGCATGGTGTTTCATGAACACGGCGCGCACGGTCGGGTTGCCCAACAGGAAGGGGGCAAAGGTCTCGGGGAACACGTCCTTCGGGCCCACGCTGTACCAGATCTCGCCTGACATTTCTTCCTCCTCGGTGCGCGGTGTCGGCACGCGACGGAAGTTGCAGTCGGTGAGGTATTCGATCTCGTCGTAGTCGTAGAACACCACCTTGCCCTGGCGCGTGATGCCAAAGTTCTTCCACAGCAGGTCGCCCGGAAAGATGTTGGCCGCCACCAGATCCTTGATGGCGTTGCCGTATTCGATGACGGCGCGCTCGATCTGCTCCCGGGCGCGGGTAGCCGCCTCCGAATGGTTGTTCGGATCGTCCGCGCCGGCATCAAACGCTTCTTGCAGATAGATGTTGAGCGGGATCATGCGTCGCTCGATGTACAGGTGCTGGATGATGACTTCGGTGCGGCCGTCACCGTCGCGGTCGCTGATCTCCAGCTGGCTGGGCGCGTACTTCTCGATCTCGGCGATCAACTCATCGTCGAAGCGATCGCGCGGGAACGCCACCAGGCTGTATTCCAGCGTGTCGGCCATGCGGCCGACACGGTCGTGCTGCTTGACCAGCAGGTACTTGCCCTTGATCTGCTCGCGCGTGGTGTCCTTCGGTGGCGGGTACCAGTCCTTGATCACCTTGAACACATAGGGGAAGGACGGCAGGTCGAACACCAGCATCACCATGCCCTTGATGCCGGGGGCGATGCGGAACTTGTCGCTCGAGTGTTTCAGGTGGTAGAGGAAGTCGCGGTAGAACAGGGTCTTGCCCTGCTTGGCCAGGCCGATGGCGTTGTAAAGCTCGGCACGGGGTTTGCGCGGCATCATGCTGCGCAGGAACTGCACGTAGGCCGATGGCACCTCCATGTCGACCATGAAGTAGGCACGAGCGAAGGAAAACAGCATGAGCAGGTCGTCCTCGCCGAACAGCGCGGCGTCAATCACCAGCTTGCCCGCCGTGTTGTGCAGGATCGGCAGGGCAAACGGCACCTCCACAAAGCCGTTGATGATCTTGCCCACCACATAGGCGCCCTTGTTGCGAAAGAACAGACTGGACAGCACCTGGATCTGGAAATTGGCGCGCAGCTTGACGTCGACCAACTGCGCGTTCATCGCCTCCAGCACATAACCCACATCACGCGGCAGGTTGTCGAACTCGCACTGCAGCTGGAAATTGTGAATGATGCGTTCCAGCGTCTCGCGCAAGCTTTCGTGGGTCGGGTAGTAGGCGCGGTAGGTCGGCTTGGCGGCCGGCTCGTCGTTCTCGATGTACTCGGTGCTCACCGCCGGGCGCACGAAGATGAAGTCGTTCTGGAAGTGGGTGCGGTGCAGGATCTTGCAGGTCACCGAATTGAAAAAGGTCTCGGCCAGCTCGGGCTGGTGGTGATCCACCAGCAGGCCGATGTAGTGCAGCTTGACCTGGTGCCAGATGTCCATCGGCTGCGCACCGGCCTTGAATTCCTTTTCCAGCCGTGTCACGCACTCCTTGACGCGCAAGTCGTAGAACTCGATGCGCTCGCGCTGGGCACGTTGCTGACCGTGCCAGTCAGAGGTCTCGAAGCGGTGCTTGGCGCGCGCCGACTCGGTGCGAAACAGCCGGTAGTGGCGGTTGAAGCCATCCCTCATCGCCTTGGCGATGTCGTAGGCGATGCTGGAGTCGAGGCGCTGGGGAAACATGTGCCACTCTTTTTCAGCAGCCGCTCATCCCCGCTGCATATCGGCAATGGCCGCAATGGCCTGGTGATACAGGGACTCCAGTGCCCCCTGCGAGTCCACCGTCATCTGCAAATCCTTGAGCAGGCCGTCGTGCACGCCATAGACCCAGCCGTGCAGCGTGACCGGCTGGCCGCGGCCCCAGGCATCGAGCATCACGGTGCTCTGCGCCACGTTGACCACCTGTTCGATGGCGTTGAGCTCCACCAGCACATCGTGGCGAAAGTGTTCGGGGATCTTGTCGAGCAGGGCGCGGTGCCGGTCGCGCACATCCTGGATGTGGCGAATCCAGTTATCGGCCAGCCCGATGCGCGCGCCTTCCAACGCTGCCTGCACGCCGGAACAGCCGTAATGCCCCACCACCATGATGTGCTGCACCTTGAGCCGTTCCACCGCGAACTGCACGGTCGAGAGAGCATTGAGGTCGGAATGCACCACCACATTGGCCACGTTGCGGTGCACGAACACCTCGCCCGGTTCCAGCCCGGTGATCTGGTTGGCCGGCACGCGGCTGTCGGAGCAGCCGATCCACATGTAGCGGGGACTTTGCTGCGACTTCAGACCGGTGAAGAAGCCGGGGCGTTCGCGCTCCATCTGCGCGGCCCAGGCGCGGTTGTGGGCAAACAGGTCATCAAGGGATTTGTTCATAAGCTTGATTTTCCTCTACCGGCCCAAAGCCGCGCGCACATTCCAGTCGAGCAAGCCAACTTGGGCGCGTGCCTGCTCATCGAGCTTCGGATCAAAGCGGCAGTCGGGCCCCGCCTGCGCGCCACCCGGCGTGCACTTGAACGAGGCCGGGTCGCCCAGCATCCAGCTGCCCTTGGCGCTGCGCGCCGGGCCGTAGTAACTCAGACTGATCGGCGTTTGCAGCGCCGTCTCGGCCTGCTGGGCGGGGTCGAGCAGCAGGTTGCGCCCGGTCTTGACATAACCGCTGCCAATGCCCAGTAAGGGAAACAGCGTGGGGAACATGTCGCGATGTCCGGCCGGCAGCTTTTGCTGCGGTCCGCAGTTCAGGCCCTGGTCCCAGATAACGAAAGGCACCTGGTGCGCCAGGTAGTTGTGCTCCGGGCTGTTGTAGAGGCCGAAACTGCGCCCATTGTGGTCGCCGGTGGCGGCCATCACCGTGTTGTCGCGCAGCGGGCCGGCGCGCACTTCCTGCACCAGGCCGCCCAGCAGATCGGTGGCGTAGTGGTAGCTGTCGATGTTCGGCCACAGTTCATCCGAACTGCGGTCCCCGCCCCACAGCGCGCGGTCGCGCTCAACCGGTTTGTATTCCGGCGGCAGGTCGTAAGGCGGATGGTTGGTCGCTGTCAGCACAAAGACGAACAGCGGCTTGTCGCTCGGCTTTTTCAGCCGCTCGGACAGGTAGCGAAACAGATAGCTGTCCCACACGCCCCAAATGCCCAGGGTGGCTTGCGGGTAGGCGGCGCGCAGGTCGTTGGCGTCGATCACCTCGTCAAAGCCCTGGGTCTTGAGGACGCGGTCGAGGTTGCGCCAGCCCGAACGGGTCGAGGTGACGAACAGCGTGTGGTAACCGGCGCGCTTGAGCACCAGTGGCACAGACCAGGGTATCGGCTTCTTGCCCTGCAGCCCCAAGGTCAGTGGCGTGATCGGGGTGGAAAACAGAAGCGCTTCGAGCGCGGGATGGGTGCCGGGCTGGGCCGACTCGAAGTTCGAGAAATGGCAGGCTTGCCCCAAGGTGGGGGCCAGGCGGCCCATCACATCAAAGTTCTTGGCCTGGTAGAGCAAGGGCTCGGCGCCCCACGACTCCATCAGGAAGAACAGCAGGTTCTTGCGCGGTTGGCCGCCGGCGGGCGGCACATCGGGCTCCTGCGCGATCAGCGAGGCCCGCAGGGCGGCTTCATCCGCCGCGTGGATGCCGAGCACGCGCGCCGCCGCCATCGGCGAGCTGAAACCCAGGCGTTTGAGTCCGAGCAAGGGGTCGCTCAGGTTCTGCGATTCGCGCCGGCTGTCCCAGGCGAACTTGAGCGCGATGACGCCGTTGGGCACCATGTCGTTGAGGAACTGCGAGTTGGTGACCGAGACGTTCTGCCGGCCCAGCGCCATGGCGCGCAGCGTGCCCTTGGTCGTGAGTACCAGCATGAACAGCGCGAGCAGCACGCCCAGCAGCGTCGCCCACGCCGGGAAGCGCTGGCTGTTCAGGCGCAGGCTCAGGCGGCCATAGAGCGCCTTGCGGGCCGCGATAGCCGCCCAGCTCGAACCCGTCAGCACGGCCAAGGTCAGCGCGACGGGGAAGTCGCTCCAGATGGTCTGGACGATGGCTTTGGTGTCGTCCTCGAAGAAACCGAACACCACCGGGTCAATGGGCGTCTTGTAAAAACCGAAGTAATGCAGGTTGACCAGGGAGGCGGTGACGAAGAGCACGGCCACGGTGCCGGCAATCCAGCCATGCCAGCGTGCCGGCACGATCAGCAGCAGGGGCAACACCAGGATGGCGGCGGCGGCGCACACCTTGAGGTCGAAACGCCCGCCCTGGTAGACCACCGACCAGAGGTCGGCCAGCGGTGCCGCGAAACCACTCGGCCAGTGCCAGGCAATCTGCATCACCCGCAGCAGCGACAGGATAGCGGCCACGCACAGCACCATGAGCCAGGCCTGCAGGCAAGCGGACGACAACGCGCCCAGGAAATGCCGCCCGAAGGTTCGCAGCGAAAACTTCATCGTCAAACTTTCAAGTCAAAATCCAACCAGGGGATATTGTGACGTCTCAAAGTTTCCCGAATGTGTCCGACCCTGATGCCCTCACATGGTCTCGGCAAACAGTTCACGCCCGATCAGCATGCGGCGAATCTCCGACGTGCCGGCGCCGATCTCGTACAGCTTGGCGTCACGCCACAGGCGGCCCAGCGGATACTCGTTGATATAGCCGTTGCCGCCAAAGATCTGCACGCCCTCGCCGGCCATCCAGGTGGCTTTTTCGGCGGTCCACAAAATTACGGAGGCGCAGTCCTTGCGCACCTGACGCACATGGTCGGTGCCCAGCAGGTCCAGGTTCTTGGCCACGGTGTAGGCGAACGAGCGGCCGGCCTGCAGCACGGTGTACATGTCAGCCACCTTGCCCTGGATCAGCTGGAACTCGCCGATGCTCTGGCCGAACTGTTTGCGGTCGTGGATGTAAGGCACGACGTTGTCCATCACCGACTGCATGATGCCCAAGGGGCCACCGGTCAGCACGGCGCGTTCGTAGTCCAGCCCGCTCATCAGCACCTTGGCGCCGCTGTTGAGGCCGCCCAGGATGTTGGCCGCCGGCACTTCGACGTTCTGGAATACCAGCTCGCCGGTGTGGCTGCCGCGCATGCCCAGCTTGTCGAGCTTTTGCGCGACAGAAAAACCCTTCATGTCCTTCTCGATCAGAAAGGCGGTGACACCACGGGCACCGAGCTCAGGCTCGGTCTTGGCATAGACCACCAGGGTGTCGGCGTCCGGACCGTTGGTGATCCACATCTTGCTGCCGTTGAGCAGGTAGTAGCCTCCTTTGTCTTCGGCTTTGAGCTTCATGCTGATGACGTCACTGCCGGCACCGGGCTCGCTCATGGCCAGCGCGCCAACATGCTCGCCCGAGATCAGCTTGGGCAGGTACTTGCGGCGCTGCTCCTCGGTGCCGTTGCGCTTGATCTGGTTGACGCACAGGTTGCTGTGCGCGCCGTAGGACAGGCCCACGCTGGCCGAGGCGCGCGAGATTTCCTCCATCGCGATCATGTGCGCCAGGTAGCCCATGGCTGCGCCGCCGTATTCTTCGCCCACGGTGATGCCAAGTACGCCCAGGTCGCCCATCTTGCGCCACAGGTCCATCGGGAACTGGTCGTTGCGGTCGATCTCGGCGGCGCGCGGCGCGATTTCAGCCTGCGCAAATTCGCGCACGGCATCGCGCAGGGCATCAATGTCTTCGCCGAGCTGGAAGTTGAGTCCGGGTAGGTTCATGTTCATCTCCGTCTGGGTTTCAGTAAATCTTGGGGACTGGCATCAGGGTCTGCTGCATCACGGCACAGAGGCTTTGCTGGCCTGCCGCATCGACATGCACCACCTCGACCGTGGTGACGATGATGCGGCGCCCGGCCTTCAGCACGCGGCCGGTAGCCCGCAGCTCGCCACCCTGGAAACTGTTGAGAAAATTGACCTTGTATTCCACCGTGGTGACTTCCATGCCCTCGGCGGCCAGGGTCAGGCCGGCGTAACCACCGGCAATGTCGGCCAGCGCGCCCATGGCGCCGCCATGAAAGCCGTCCTGCTGCTGCGTCACCTTGTCGGAATACGGCAGCGCCAGTTCGCACAAGCCCGGCTCCACCCGCAGCAGACGCGCGCCGAGGTGGCGCATCATGCCCTGGCGTTCGAAGCTGGCCTGCACGCGGGCGAATTCAGGCTGCATGCGCTTTTTTCCCACGCTTGGCTTCGGCCTTGACCAACAGCGCCTTGGCCTCGCGCTGGTGTGCCTTGATCTCGTCGAGGTTGGCCTGCAGGTCCGCCATCTGCTCCTCCACCTGCTTGCGATGCTGGGCCAGCACGTCCAGGAATTTCTGCAGCTGCAGCCCGGTGTCGCGCGGGCTGTCGTACAGGTCGATGATTTCCTTGGCCTCGCTCAAGCTCAGGCCCAGGCGCTTGGCGCGCAAGGTCAATTTGAGACGCGTGCGGTCGCGCCCGCTGTACACCCGGCTACGCCCGCCCGGGCCGGTGCGACCGGGCTGCAGCAGTCCCATGTCTTCATAGAATCGAATGGCGCGGGTGGTCAGGTCGAACTCGCGGGCCAGATCGCTGATGCTGTAGGTGGTTGCCATAGGTAATGAAAAACAGGGAAGACCGCGCCAGGAATCGGCAACGCCCATCCACATGATGGATCAAGTTGACGTTTACGTAAACGTCAATTATGCCGCCAAAATCGGGGCCAGGCCCGATGGCCGGGATCAGCGCTGCGGCCGGTCCGGCCGCAGCAGCAGGAACGCCGCCAGCGCGGCCAGCGCCAGCCCGGCGGCGAACAAAAAGGCGCTGGCCGGATGCAGCAGCCACAAGGCGCCGGCAATCAGCGACGCCGGCAGGTAGATCAGGCCGGTCACGAAGTTGTGCAGGCCGATCGCCGAGGCGCGCCGCTCCTGCTCCAGGTCGGCGATGAAGGCCTTGCTCTGGGCTTCGTCAATCGCATAGAACACGCCAAACAGGATGAACAAGGCGACGATCTGCCAGGGCGCATTGGCGAAGGCGAAACCCAGGCACATCAGCAAATAGCTCAGGTAGCCCAGCATGATCATGTGCCCGCGTCCCACGTGGTCGCCCAGTTTGCCGATCAGGGGCGCGGCGATGACGCACGCGATATTGAACAGCGCGTACAGCAGCACGACATCCTTGACCGTGAAGCCCACGCTGTGGGCCCGCAGCAGCAGAAAGCTGAAGCTGAAATAGGCCAGCGAAAAGATCGCGGACGTGATCAGGTAACGCTTGTAGGCCGGGCTCAGCGTGCCCCAGGTTTCAAACATGTTCTCGCGCAGGTGCGGCACGCCGGGCTGGTCCTTGACCCAGGCCAGGACAACGATGCTGAGCACCGCGGGCACGAGCGCGACCCAGAACAGGATCCGGAAGGCATCCATGCCCTCCCCCAACCATGACAGCAGGCCGTAGGCCGCCAGGGGCCCCAGCACGGCGCCGGACTTGTCCAGAGCCTTGTGCACCCCGAAGGCATAGCCGCGCGTGTCCTTGTCGGCCACGGCTGACAGCCAGGCATCGCGCGGCGGCCCGCGAAAGCTCTTGCCCAGACGTTCAATGACACGAAAGATACTCAGGCCCGTGACCGAGCTGGTGAGCAGCAAGATGAGCTTGGCCAGGGTGGAAAAGCCATAGCCGGCCAGCGCGAAGACCTTGCGTTTACCGCTGCGGTCCGACAGCCAGCCGGACAGGTAGTTCAGCGAAGAGGCGGACAAATCGGCAAAGCCCTCGATCAGACCGAGCAAGGCGGCCGAGGCCCCGGCGATCGTCGTGAAGAAGACGGCGAAGACCGAAAAAATCATCTCGGAACTCAGGTCGGTCAGAAAGCTCACCAAGCCCAGCTTGAGCACGTCGGGATGGACCCCCAGCTTGTTGTTCCCAGATTCATCCGCCATCATGGTTTCCTTCTCGGCCGTGTCCGCCGCTCAGTCGACATTCTGAGCCCCATTGCGCCACAGGGCCTGTGCCACGCGGTGGAACGTCCTGATTTTGCCCGGATTAGCGCAAGCGCTTGCACCGGATGGAGAAGAACAATGGGGACAGCCGCACGCCACCGCGCGTCCTACAATAAGTCGCTGATTGACGTCAACGTCAACATGAATTGACGCGCACCACCCCATGAACGAACTCGAACGCCAACTCCACTACCCCCTGGGTGACATCCTGCCGCCCCCCGGCACCACGCTGGAAGTCGCACCGGGCGTCAAGTGGATCCGCATGGCCCTGCCCTTTGCGCTGGACCACATCAACCTGTGGCTGCTGCGTGATGAAGTCGACGGCGTTCAGGGCTGGAGCGTGGTGGACTGCTGCATCAGCCGTGACGAGGCCAAGTCCCAGTGGGAACAGGTCTTTGCCAGCGAGCTGGACGGCTTGCCGGTGCTGCGCGTCATCGTGACCCACATGCACCCGGACCACATCGGTCTGGCGGCCTGGTTGTGCGAGCGCTGGAGCACGCCCGGCCATGAGTGCCGCCTGTGGATCAGCGCCACCGACTTCAACATGGCGCGCATCGGCTCCCAGATTGCCAACGGTTTCGGCGGCGACAGTGCGGCGCTGTTCTTTGCCTCGCACGGCCTCAACGACCCGGACATGGTGGAAAAAGTCAGGGCGCGCGCCAGCTACTTCCCCACCCTGGTGCCGGCGGTGCCACGCCAGTTCCGCCGCATGATGGACGGCGACCTACTCAGCATCGATGGCCGTGTCTGGCGCTGCATCAGTGGCTATGGCCACGCGCCGGAGCACATCTCGCTCTACTGCGACGCGTTGCGCCTGCTGATCGGCGGCGACATGATGCTGCCGCGCATCTCCACCAATGTGAGCGTGTTCGACGTCGAGCCCGAGGCCAACCCGCTCAAGCTGTTCCTGCAGTCGATCGACAAATTCAAGCCCCTGCCGGCCGACACCCTGACCCTGCCCTCGCACGGCAAACCCTTCACGGGCCTGCACCGCCGCATCGAACAGTTGCACGAACACCACCGCGACCGGTTGGCTGAAGTGATCGAGGCCTGCACCCTCAAGCCGTGCAGCGCCGCCGACGTGTTGCCGGTGCTCTTCAAGCGTCAGCTCGATCTGCACCAGATGACGTTTGCCATGGGCGAGTCGATTGCCCACTTGCATGCGCTGTGGTTTGAGGGGCGGCTGCAACGCAGCCGAGGCGGCGATGGCGTGTACCGGTTTGTGTCCACCACACAGCCTTGACTTGCGGCGGCCAAGGCGAGTTGACGGCCAGGCTGCTACTCGACCGTCTTGAGGACCTCCGCCGCCTCCACGCACAGCGCCGGCAATTGCTTTTCCGTCAGGTCCAGCAGGCGCAGGCAGGACGCCCCCAGCTTGGGCCATTCACTGGTGTGACTGCGGCCTGTGACTTGCTGCAGGAGGTACTCCGCCGTCTGCGCTGCGGCGATCATGTAGCGGCTGACCAGGGGCAACCCCGACTCCAGGAGATCGATGACCTGCCGATCGTGGTGATGGCGGATCGCCAGGCAGACCTCTTCGGGCAGCCACCAATTCTGAGCCAGCAGGCAACCCACCATGGCGTGACCGGTGGGGAAATCCTTGAGTTCAACCTGGGTGAACGGCAACTCGGTTTCGTCGTTGGCTCGGCTCAGCGTCTGATCGTAGGTGGGAAAACGCCGCAGCATGACCGGAATACCGCAATCCCGGAACAGGCCATAGGTGTAGGTTTCGTCAGCACGCAGTCTCGGTTTGTCAACGATGCGTGCCAGCCAGCCCGACAACGCCGCGATTTGGGCCGAGGCATTCCAGAAACGCTCAAATTTTGCGGTGGGCGGAAACGCCTTGCGCAGGCTCAGGCCGGCGATGGCGCGGCTGGTCACGTTCAGGCCCAGCATCAGCAGTGCATCGTTGACCGAACGCGCGCGGTTGTGAAGGCCGAAGTAAGGCGAGTTGGCGATCTTGACCAGGCTGGCGGCGAGACTGACGTCGGCGCCAATCAGCTGCCCAAGATGATTGAAGCTGGGATCCAGCTTGCGCATTTCCTCCTCAATCCGGTCGAGGATAAGTGGCCGCGGCGGGATGCCAATGTCCTTGAGGGTCCGCTCCAGAACGCTGTCGACAGACATTGGATTGTTCGTGTGATCGCTCGTCATTGCGGCTTTCTCTTTTCTAGCCAGGCCAGCAAGGCGTCTTCGCTCATGGGGCTGGCATGTAAATAACCCTGGGTGGCATCGACGCCGGCTTGCACCAGCGCATCCATCTGCCCCTGCGTCTCCACCCCTTCGGCAACCACCGTCATCCCCAGTTCCTGGGCCAACTGCGTCATGGCCTTGACGACGGCAAAGGCGCGCCGATCTTCGGGCAGGACAGACACAAAGGCCCGGTCGAGCTTGAGCTTCGTCGCGGGCAGATCCTTGAGGTTGGCAAGACAGGAGAAACCGGTACCGAAATCGTCGATGGCCAGGCCGACACCGATGCTGCGGGCACTGCGCAGATTGGTCTGAACCACCTCGGACAAATCCATGAACAGTGATTCGGTCAACTCGAGCTCGATCAGTGCCGGCGCGACATCGGTACAAATCAGGGTGCCGTGAAGCGCCTGGATGAATTTGGGTGATGTCAACTGGGCGCGTGAGACGTTGATGGCCACTTTGGCGGGGATCCCCGCCCGGTGCAGACGGGCCGCGTAATGCCCGCCCTGAAGCAGGCACCACTCGCCCAGACGAACAATCAAGCCGGTTTTCTCTGCCACGGGGATGAACTTGACCGGTGAAATATGCCGCCCATTGGCGTTGCAGCGCATCAACGCTTCGACCGCTTCAATCCGACCGTCCAGCCGCAAGATGGGCTGGAAATGGAGTTGCAGCCCCCCCGTTTCGAGTGCCGTGTGAAGATCACTTTCAATGGCCAATTCCTCCCGGGCCAACAGCACGCCCAATCGGCCCGGTACCGGCTCTTCGCCGGAGATGATGATGCGGTTGCCGCCCTGGCGCTTGGCCTCGATCAGGGCGCGGTCGGCACGCTCCAGCCAGGCCAGCGAATCCTCCCCCGGCAGATGGAGCGCGACGCCGATGCTGGCCGAAGGGCGAAACAAGATATCGTCGACCGGCAAGGGCTCTTCGATGGCCCGCAGCAACTCGTACGCCAGCCGCTCCGCACCATCCTTGTCCACCCCGGGCAGCAGGCAAAGAAACTCGTCACTGCCCATGCGTGAAAGCTCACGGCCAATCGAGATCGTGGCGCTGATCCGGTGGGCAATCCGGGCGATGACAGTGTCGCCGCCCATATGTCCAAAGGACTGATTGACCTGCTGAAACCGGTCCAGATCCAGCCACATGGCCACCAGGGATGTGTTGCCATCTGCCGCCCCGCGCACCAGCCGCATGGCCGCCTGCAACCCGCCGTTGCGGCTGAGAAGACCGGTGATCGGGTCGAGCGTGGCGTCATCCATGAGCATCGCAAATCACTTTAGCATGGTGAAACACCTGTGTAAATTTGTAGCCCATGGCTCGCATGTCAAACTCGGCGCCTTTGGCGTGCGGCTCGTACAGGGCCCTACCCGACAGGCGCTTACTGCCCGGCCCGCTGGTAGATCAGCAAGCGTCCTTTGTAAGCTTCTGTAACAGTTGTAGCAGCTCGGTCCAGACGCTCCTCGCGCATGCCAAATCCATTCGCTGACATGTGCCGGTTGAAGGCGGGCCGATTGCCGCGATCAGGGTCAACAATCCACACCTCGGCCAGTGGCATGGCATGCCGCCCGATGAAGCCGGCCAGCAAACCCTGGACGTCCTGCTCATACAGTAGATCGCTGCCAATGATCAGATCGTAGCGACCTTGCACGTTTTCCATGCTGGGCGCTTCCTGCGTCGCCACCGAGGCATCCACCCCAGCCCAATGTCCATGGCGGTATTTCATGGGCAGCAGCTGGTTCAGCCCCAGATTGGCCTGCAAAAAACTCGCGGCCAACGGATGGCAATCACTCGCGGTGATATCCGCGCCCAAACGATGGCTGACGAGACTGGGCAGCGCCAGCCCACACCCGAGTTCCAGGATGCGTTCGCCCAGCAGCACCGGCCGCAGCGCCATGTGCGCGGCCAAGCGGATGCCCGAGGGCCAAAGCTGACCAAACAGGGACCAGGTGGCCGATGAAATGCCCACGCGGGCGGCGGCGCCGAGAGGATCGGAGAACTGCTGCCGATCCAGCAGCGAGCGAATGATGAGGTCAGCCGCGCCCACGATCGGGACGGATTCTTGCTTGATTTGGTAGCCGGGCATCGCGGTAAACGCGAAGCCGGCGTGAATGGCTTCGAAGGGTAAGGGTGAGGCCAGTATAGCCCGCCCCCCTCTTGCACGCTGACGGTTGAGCGAGCCCGCAGCGGCGGGACCGTCAGCCTTGCAAGCGCTCCCACACCCACGGCAACCACGCTGCCGCTGCCACAAGCACCAGACCCAACGACACCGTGCGCCCAAAGCGGGCACCGCCCGCAGCCCAAGCCGCCACGATCTTGCTCACCGAGTTGGTGGAAAAAGCCAAGAGCACGGCCGTCAAGACGGTGGTGGCGTCGGCGGCGCCGTGGGCTGACAACGTGATGACGGCGGCCGCCGGCGAGTGCATGTCAGCAAATCCCGCCAGAGCGACACTGGCAAAAGTCGCCATGTTGCCAAATGACCCCTGCAACCAGGCCACCACCGCGGTGATCACTGACAGCAGCAGCGCCCAGGCAATGGACTGAACCAGGCTGAAGGCTCGCCCTTCCACCTGCCCGCGATCAGCCGATGGCTCGCTGCGCCACAAGGCCAGCAGGCCCAATATCAGCGCCGTGACCAGGGCACACCCCATAGCCGGGCCGAGCGTGCGCAAGGCCGCTGGATGCAACACCAAGGCCATCAAGCACACCTGCATGGCCGTGGACACGGTAGAGAACCAGGCGCCGGCCACACAGGCCATGTGCATTTCGGGGTGCTTGGCCGCGCGCGCGCCCATGGCGGCGACGGTGGCCGTGCTCGACACAAAGCCGGCCACCAACCCCGACAGCGGCAAGCCCAGCCGGGCACCGAACAGACGCAGGGCGATATGCCCCAGCGCCTGCACGCCCATGATGAGCACCACCAGGGACCAGACGGTGCGCGGGTTGACGCCACCCAGCCAGGCCAGCGCCTGGTTGGGCGCCAGCGGCAGGATGATCAGCGCCGAGCCGGCCAACACCAGGGCGTCACGCAACTCCTGCTCTGACAGGGTACGGGTGGAAAAATGCTGCAAAGACGCGCGCGCGGCCAGCAAGCCGGCCACAACCACGCTGCCGGCAACTGCCACGGCCGGCAGCTCCACGGCCAGCACACCGAGCAAAAAGGTCACAAACAAGGCCATCTCGGTGGTAACACCCGGGTCATTGGAACGGTCCTTCAGATGAGAAATGACCGCCAGTGCCGCCACCAGCAGCGCAGCGACCACGGTGAGCCAGGGCTGGGCCAGCAGTTGCGCCGCGGCACCCGCGAGGGATACCAACGTGAAAGTACGGATGCCGGCAAAGTGGCGCGTGGGACCGCGGCCCTTGTGCCGCTCGCGATCGACCCCGATCAACAGCCCCATCCCTAAGGCCAGGGCGAGGCTGGCCAGTGTGTCGGTATTCACATCCACAACAGTATTCCTTTTTCTGCTTGGCTCTGCACCGAGCAACTAGTGCCAACGCGGAATGGCGTCGTCCTTGAGCTGGCCGCGCAGGCTGGCGTAATCCGGCAGCACGGAACGCACCGTGTCCCAGAAGCGCGGGCTGTGGTCCATCACGCGCAAGTGGCTGAGCTCGTGCGCCACCACGTAGTCGATGACGCTCTGATTGAAGTGGATCAGGCGCCAGTTCAGGCGGATCGAGCCGTCGCTGCGGGCACTGCCCCAACGCGTACCGGCATTGCTGAGCGAGAGCTTGCGCCACTGCACCTGCAGTTGCGGCGCGAAGTGGTCGAGCCGTTCACTGAAGAGCCGCTTGGCCTGCCGCATGAGCCAGGCCTGCACGGCATCGCGGATCTGCTCCGGGTTCGCCGTGTGCGACAAGCCAATGTGCAAGGTCAGGCGCGGCACGCCGGCCAGTGTGAGGTTGGGCGCGGCAGCATCACTGTGCAACAGCACTTCGACACCGGCGGACTTGAGCCCCCCGCCCACGGCTGAAAAGCCATGCCGCGGGTCGAGCACCACAATGACCGGCTCGCCCAGAAAGGGAAAGGTCGCGCCGTCGCGCCACTCAATGCGGGCCGACTCCAGGCGCTGCTGCCGCTCACGGGTCTCGTCGAGCTTGCGCACAATCCAGTTGGCTTTTTCCTGCAACGCGGACTCCACCTCGTACAGTGGCACCCATTTCGGCGCGCTGACCACCAGGCCGTCGGGGCCGACCACCATGCCGATGGTGCGGCGCTTGCCGCGTTTGAATTCATAGGCCACCACCGCTTCGCACAGCCGTGTCTCGCGGTTGGCACGCGGGTGACGGAACTGCGCCGGCGTCATGACGCTGCCCAGCGCAACGTCGGGCTGAGGAGGCGATGCCGTCGCATCAGTGACCGGCACAGGCTGCTGCGGCCTTGCAGCCACTGGTGCCGCCACCCGCGGTTCGGGGTCGAACAGGTCCAGGGTGAACTGCAACAGGCTGCGCATCATTTACCGATAAGCATCAGGGTCAAGCCGGCGCATCTCGCTCTCGATCCAGGCCTCGACCTCGCTCATGAGCTCAGCCGCTTCGCGGCCCACACTCGGGATCGGCTTGCCGATCGACACATCCACCACGCCCGGGGTCTTGATGAAGGCCTTGCGCGGCCAGCACTTGGCGGACGTGACCGCAATCGGGATCACGGGTGCGCCAGTGGCAATCGCCAGTCGGGCGCCGCCGCTTTTGTAAGTGCCTTTTTGGCCACGCGGGATGCGCGTGCCTTCGGGAAACATGATGACCCAGATGCCGCGCGCCAGCAGCTTCTTGCCTTGCGCCACCACCTTGGCAAAAGCCCGCGCACTTTGCGAACGGTCGATGTGGATCATGTCCATCCGGGCCATGGACCAGCCGAAAAACGGGATGTAGAGCAACTCTTTTTTGAATACATAGGCCAGCGGATGCGGCATCAGCGCGGGCATGAGCAGGGTCTCGAACGTGGACTGGTGCTTGACCAGCAACACCCCGGGACTGGTCGCGCCGATCGGCAGGTTCTCCATGCCAATGATGCGCGTGCGGATGCCCAGAATGTAGCGCGCGCCGATGACGGACATACGCAGCCAGCCGGCGGCGATCCAGTACACCGGGTTGCCGCGCACAAAGATGGAAGCCAGCAGCAGAAAAGTGGCCCACGGAATCACGGTGAGCAGCATCCACAGCGCATGCAGAAGGGAACGAATCAGGGCCACGGCGGGGTTTCTTTTAAGTCACGCTATCGCGCGTCACCAGATAGTCGGCAAACGCCAGCAGGTTCTCATGCACGCGCGTGCCCGGCGGGAATGAATCGGGCAGCGGCTGACCGCGCAGGGCCTCACCCTTGCCGGTGAGCACCAGATGCGGCTCGCAACCCACCGCTGTACCGGCCACCAGGTCGCGCGCGGTATCGCCCACCACCGGGATGCCGTTGAGATCAATACCGTAGCGCTCGCCGATCTGCTCGAACAGGCCAGGCTGCGGCTTGCGGCAGCGGCAGGCCTGGTCGGGCGCATGCGGGCAGTAGAAGACGGCCTCGACGCGGCCGCCCGCAGTGGCCAGCAGCTTGTGCATCTTGGCGTGCATGGCGTTGAGTGCCGCCACGTCGAACAGACCGCGCCCCAGCCCCGACTGGTTGGTGGCCACCACCACATGCCAGCCGGCGTGGTTCAGGCGCGCAATCGCTTCGAGCGCGCCGGGCAGCGGCTTCCACTCGGCTTCTGACTTGATGTAGTCGAGGCTGTCTTCATTGATGGTGCCGTCGCGGTCGAGGATGACGAGTTTCATGGTGTGCACGTCAGGCCACCAAGCGAGAAAGATCGGCCACGCGGTTCATGGCGTCGTGCAGGCTTTTGAGCAAGCCCTGGCGATTCAGGCGCAGGTCCATCTCTTCGGCATTGACCATGACGTCATCGAAGAAGGCGTCGACCGGTGCGCGCAACGCGGCCAGCGTCTGCAGCGAGGCGGTGTAGTCACCGGCGTCGAACTGGGCCTTGGCCTTCGGCGCCACATCTTTCATGGCAGCGTAGAGTGCGATCTCGGCCGGCTCCTTGAGCAGCACCTCGCTGACATGGGCATCCACGTCACCGGCTTTCTTGAGAATGTTGCTGATGCGCTTGTTGGCGGCGGCCAGGGCTGGCGCTTCGGGCAGGGCGGCAAAGGCACGCACGGCAGCCAGGCGCTTGGCGACATCGCCCAAGCGTTGCGGCTGTAGCGCCAACACGGCATCGACTTCCTGCGCGCTGTAGCCCTGCTCGCGCAGGCTGCCGGCGAGGCGGTCGTAGATGAACTCGGCCAGGGCCAGCATGGCATCGCTGATCTTGTCGCCAAAAGCCGGAGCGGCACCGGCCAGCAGTGCGCCGAGGTCCAGCGGCAGATCCTTCTCGGTCAACATGCGGATCACGCCCAGCGCATGACGGCGCAAGGCAAACGGATCCTTGTCGCCGGTCGGCAGGTTGCCGATGCCGAACATGCCGACCAGCGTTTCCAGCTTGTCGGCCAGCGACACCACCACGCCAGTCATGTTGCGTGGCAGTTCGTCGCCAGCAAAGCGCGGCTTGTAGTGGTCTTCGATGGCGAAAGCAATGTCCTCGCCCAGGCCGTCATGACGGGCGTAGTAGCCGCCCATGATGCCTTGCAACTCGGGGAACTCGCCCACCATGTCGGTAAGCAGGTCGGTCTTGGCCATACGCGCAGCGGTGTCAGCATGCGCCACCAGCTTGGCGTGGCCCAGCTGCTGCGCAATAGTGTGGGCAATGGCACGCACGCGCTCGGCGCGTTCGCCCTGCGTGCCAAGCTTGTTGTGATAAACCACCTTACCCAGGCCTTCGACGCGCGATTCGAGCGTCTTCTTGCGGTCCTGGTCAAAGAAGAACTTGGCATCGGCCAGGCGCGGGCGCACCACGCGCTCGTTACCGCCGATCACCGCGCTGGCGTCGGCCGGGCTGATATTGCTCACCACCAGAAATTTGTTGGTCAGCTTGCCGCTGGTGTCCAGCAGCGGGAAGTATTTCTGATTGGCCTTCATGGTGAGAATCAGGCATTCCTGCGGTACTTCGAGGAATTGCTCCTCGAAGCTGCAGGTCAGCACATTGGGGCGCTCGACCAGCGCCGTCACTTCATCCAGCAAGGCCTCGTCCATCAGCACCTCGTAGCCCGGACCCAGCCGTTCAGCGGCCTGCGCGAGCTGCTGCACGATGGCAAAGCGCCGGTCATTGAAGCTGGCGATCACCGAGCCGTCGCGGAGCAGCGTTTGCGCATAGCTGTCAGCATTTGCCAGCACCACCGGCGACTTCGCGGCTTCGAAGCGGTGGCCTTGCGTACTGTTACCGGCTTTCAGGCCCAGTGCCGTCACCGGCACCACAGTTTCGCCGTGCAGCGCCACCAGGCCGTGCGCCGGGCGCACGAAGTGCACGCTGCTCCAGCCCGGCAGATCGCAATCGGTCTCGAGCTGGTAGCTCATGACCTTGGGGATCGGCAGCTTGGCAAGCGCTTCTTCCAGTGCTTTTTGCAAGCCGGTATCGAGCGTGGCACCGGTGACCAGGCTGTCGTAGAACAGGGCTTCGGCCTTGCCGTCGGGCGCGCGCTTCAAGCTCGCCACGGTCTTGGCCGGATCGGACACATCGGCGCCCAGGGCTTGCAGTTTTTTCAGCAGCGCCGGCGTGGCATGGCCAGCCGCATCCAGGCCCACCGTCACCGGCATGAGTTTTTGCTGCACCGCCTTGTCGGCGGCCTTGAGCCAGACGTGGCTGATGTGCGCCGCCAGGCGGCGCGGCGAAGCGTAGGCGGTAACGACAGAGTCACTGCCGGCCAGCCCCATGCTGCGCAGCTGCTCAGCCAGCTGGCTGGCAAAGGCATCGCCCAGTTTCTTGAGCGCCTTGGGCGGCAGCTCTTCGACAAACAATTCAACAAGAAGGTTTTTGGTCGTCATAGTCATGCTCTTGTCTCGTGCTTACGCCGCCTTCTTCGTCAACGGGGTCATCTGTTCCACCCACTCGCGCGGCGCCATGGGGAAGCCCAGGCGCTCGCGGCTCTCGTAATAGCTCTGCGCGACGGCGCGCGCCAGGTTGCGGATGCGGCCGATGTAAGCGGCGCGTTCGGTGACCGAAATCGCACCGCGGGCGTCCAGCAGGTTGAAACTGTGCGCGCATTTCAGCACCTGCTCATAGGCCGGCAACGCGAGCTGTTGTTCCATCAGGTACTTGGCCTGTTTCTCGTGCGCGTTGAAGGCGGTGAACAGGAAGTCGGCATCGCTGTGCTCGAAGTTGTAGGCCGACTGCTCTTTTTCGTTCTGCAGGTAGACATCACCGTAGCTCATGGTGTCGGTCCACTTGAGGTTGTAGACGTTGTCCACGCCCTGCAGGTACATGGCCAGGCGCTCCAGGCCGTAGGTAATCTCGCCGGTGATCGGTTTGCAGTCAATGCCACCGACTTGCTGGAAGTAGGTGAACTGCGTCACCTCCATGCCGTTGAGCCAGACTTCCCAGCCCAGGCCCCAGGCGCCCAGCGTCGGGTTTTCCCAGTCGTCTTCCACGAATCGGATGTCGTTTTTCTTCAGGTCGAAGCCCAGCGCTTCGAGCGAACCCAGGTAGAGCTCCAGGATGTTGCTCGGTGCCGGCTTCAAAACCACCTGGAACTGGTAGTAGTGCTGCAGGCGGTTCGGGTTCTCGCCGTAGCGGCCGTCTTTCGGGCGGCGGCTGGGCTGCACGTAGGCGGCCTTCCAGGGCTCGGGGCCGATGGCGCGCAGGAACGTCGCGGTGTGCGAGGTGCCGGCGCCGACTTCCATGTCGTAGGGTTGCAAGAGGGCGCAGCCCTGGGCATCCCAGTAGGACTGCAGTTTCAGAATGATTTGTTGGAAGGTCAACATGGCAATGGGCTCGGTCGTTCTCACCAGGACCAAAACCGATGGTCCGGCACGAACGGTTGCAAACAAACGCGAGGGATCCGCGTAGACCCTTGATTTTACGGGGCTTTCAGCGCCGTCGGCGACGTGGCCTGCGTCAGGCTCGCACCGGCCAGCGTCGCCCGCGCCGGCGCCAGGCCTGCAACAGCACCAACACGCCGCCCAGCCACAGCGGCCACAGACCCAAACGCGAGACCCACCAGGCATAGGGCGTGACGCCGTTTCGCCCCTCGACCTCGCCGGTCAGCACGCCCTGGGTGTGGCGCGGCAGCATGGCGGTGACACGGCCCTGATGGTCGATGATGCCGGTCGCCCCGGTGTTGGTGGCGCGCACAAAGGGACGCGCAAACTCCAGCGCGCGCATGCGCGAGATCTGCAGGTGCTGGTCAATGGCCACGGTGTTGCCGAACCAGGCGATGTTGCTGGCATTGACAAAGACGGTCGGCGCACGCGCCGGATCGCTGAACCGCGCGCCGAGCTCCTCGCCAAACAGGTCTTCGTAGCAGATGTTGGGCGCCAGGCGCTGGCCCTGCCATTCAAAGGAGGGTTGACCGACATCGCCGCGCTTGAAGTCGCCCAGCGGGATGTTCATCAGGGCGGTGAACCACTTGAACATCGGTGGGATGAATTCGCCAAACGGCACCAGGTGATGCTTGTCGTAGCGCCAGGCGCTGGCCTGCCCCGGCTTGAGGCCCAGCACGGCGTTGGTGTAGCCCTCGCGGTAACTGCCCCAGGGCATGCCGATGAGGGCGGCCTGCTCGCCCGTGGCAAAGCGCTCGGTCAGCGCGTTCCAATAGCCTTCGGGCAGTTGATAGGGCAGCAGCGGCAAGGCGGTCTCGGGCGCCACCACCAGCGCGGCGCGACTGGCGCCCAGCTGCTCGCCATACCAGCGCAAGGCCATGGGCACGCCGGAGCCAGGCTGGAATTTCTCGTCCTGCGGGATATTGCCTTGCAGCAGCGCCACCTGCAGCCGGCCCGCCGGCGTGGACAGCACGGGCTCGCTCAACTGCCACAGCACAGGCGCCACGAGCACAGCCAGGGCAGCCGCCGCTTGCCAGCGGCCGCTGCTTCGGGCTTGCGCCAACACCATGCCCAGCCAGGCCGCAAGCGTGCTAATGCCAAAGACGCCGAGCCAGGGCGCATAGCCCGCCAGCGGCCCGTCCACATGGGCATAACCGGCTGCGCCCCAGCCAAAACCAGTGAACCAGCGGCTGCGCGCCAGTTCCGCCAGCAACCAGAGGGCAGCGAACAAGAGTGCGCGCCGAGCCCGGCTGGCCGGCGCCAAGGCAACATAGGCAGCACAGGCCGCGGCGTAATACAGCGCCAGCACGCCGGCCAAACCCAGCACGGCCAGGGCCGCGAGCACGGCCGGCAGCCCGCCATAGGTGTGCATGGAGATGAACAGCCACCAGAAGGTGCCGGTGAGCCAGGCACAGGCGAAGACCCCGCCCAGCGTGGCGGCATGCTGCCAGCGCGTCGTTCGTTCTAGCTGCCAGGCCAGCCCGCCCAGGGCCAGCAACTGCAGCCACCACAGCGGCTGGCCATCCCACGGGTTGGCCAGCGCCAGCGCATGCGCCAGGCCCGCCAACAGGCTGAGCAGCACGGACAGGAGGCCCGGCGTGGCCCCCTCAGCCCGCAAGACCAGCCTCGGTCGCGGGCGACACCTTGAACCACTTGACGGCGCCGCCCTTGGTGTGCAGCACGACAAACTGCAAGCCCCCCAGCACATGCTGCTCGCCGCGCTTGGGCACATGGCCCATTTCGTGCGCAATCAGGCCGCCGATGGTGTCGAAGTTCTCCTGCGGGTCGCTGCTGGCGAGCTGAACCTCGAAGGCGTCGTTGACGCGCTCGATCGAGGTGTCGCCGCTGACGCGGTAGGTGCGGTCCGCCAGGCCGAAGATATCGCCTTCGTCCGCGGCGATGTCGAATTCGTCCTCGATCTCGCCGACGATTTGTTCCAGCACGTCCTCGATGGTGATGAGGCCGGCGACACGGCCGAACTCATCGACCACGATCGCCAGGTGATTGCGGTTGCCGCGGAAATCGCGCAGCAGGTCGTTGAGGCCCTTGCTCTCGGGCACGAACACGGCGTGGCGCAGCAGGGCGCGGATATTGAGCTCGGGCGCACGCTGCAGCTTGAGCAGGTCCTTGGCCATCAGGATGCCAATGATGTTTTCCCGCTCGCCCTCATAGACCGGAAAACGCGAGTGTGCGGTGTCAATCACCAGGTGCAGCAACTCGTCATACGGGGCATCGATGTTGATCAGGTCCATGCGGGTGGCTGGCACCATCGCATCCCCGGCTGACATGTCGGCCATGCGCAGCACGCCCTCGAGCATGACGCGGGACTCGGCACCGATGACATTGTTGTCTTCGGCCTCGGCCAGGGTTTGGATCAGTTCAGCGGTGGAGTCCGGGCCCGGATGGATGAACTCGGCCAGCTTTTGCAGGAAAGTGCGCTTGTCTTCCTTCTCAGGAAAGCGCGCGGGGTGAGGGTCTGACACAGACAAAAGCGCAGGACATGCGGTTGTTGCGATGCCGTAAGGATAGCGGATTGCCGTGACCGGCGGGTGACAGGTGCCTCAGGCGATGCGTTCCAGGATCAGAACGGCGAAAAAACCACCGGCAGCGATCAGCGTCCACTTGAGGGTGAGCAGGCCCCAGCGCCGGTATTTGGCCTGGCCGGTGCCGGCATAAAAGGCAAAGGACACGACCGCGCCGAGCAGCAACAAGAGGATGAGCCAGCGAAACAGCAGCATGCTTACCAGGCCCGTGCCAGCTGGGCAAAGCCCTTGGGCGCCTGTTTTTCGTCCTCGAAGGTGACGACTTCCCAGGCATCGGACTGGGCCAGCAGTTCGCGCAGCAGCTTGTTGTTCAGGCCGTGGCCGGAGCGAAAGGCGCTGTAGCTGGCCAGCAGCGGCTTGCCCAGGATGTAGAGGTCGCCCATGGCATCAAGGATCTTGTGCTTGACGAACTCATCGTCATAACGCAGGCCTTCGGCGTTGAGCACCTTGTAGTCGTCCATCACGATGGCGTTGTCCAGACCACCGCCCATGGCCAGGCCGTTGGCGCGCATCATCTCCACGTCCTTGGTGAAGCCAAAGGTGCGCGCGCGCGCAATGTCGCGCGAATAGTTGTTCACGCTCATGTCGAACTCGACGCGCTGGCCGGTGGAGTCCACCGCCGGGTGGTCGAAGTCGATTTCGAATTTCAGCTTGTAGCCGTGGTAGGGATCCAGCCGCGCCCACTTTTCATTGGCGCCCTGCCCCTCGCGCACCTCGACCGGGCGGGTGACACGGATGAAGCGGCGAGGCGCCTTTTGCAACTCGATGCCGGCGCTTTGCAGCAGGAAGACGAAGGAAGCCGCCGAACCATCCAGGATCGGCACTTCTTCAGCCGTGATGTCCACATACAGGTTGTCCACGCCAAGGCCGGCGCAGGCCGACATCAGGTGCTCCACCGTGAGCACGCGGGCCGCGCCATTGGAGAGCGTGGACGCCAACCGGGTGTCGCTCACCGCCAGCGCCGAGACCGGGATGTCAACCGGCTGCGGCAGATCGACACGGCGGAACACGATGCCAGTATCGGGCTGGGCCGGGCGCAGCGTGATCTCGACCCGCTGGCCGCTGTGCAGGCCGACGCCGACAGCGCGGGTCAGGGATTTGAGGGTTCGTTGTTGCAACACGGCTTGATTTTACTTTTGATGACGTTTCCCGGTTGAAAGCGCGCTGGCCCCCTTACCGCACACAGGGGCAAGGAGGCCAGCCAGAGACCTCTAGATCAGTCAGCCTGCTTGCGCAAGAAGGCAGGGATCTCGAAGTCGTCCATGCCGCCCGAAGCCAGCGCATCCACCTTGGCTGCGGCCTGGGTCCGGTCACGCGTGCGCCACACGCTGGGCGTGGCCATGGTGTGGTAGTCCGGCTGCGGTCCGGCGGCCGGCGGCAGGGTGGCCGACATCATGGGGTTGCTCATGGTGCCAGGCACGGCGCCACCGCCCACCTGCGTGTTGAGCGTCGGCACCTGGAACGGCACGTTGTCAGTACCGGTGCGCAGCACCTGCAGCGGGGGCGCCATGCGACGCACACCCTGGCGCGACAGGCCGGTGGCCACCACGGTGACGCGGATGTCGTCAGACAGGCTGTCGTCATACGCCGTGCCGTAGATCACATGGGCATCCGGCGACGCATAGGCGCGGATGGTGTTCATCGCCAGTTTCGACTCGGACAGCTTCAAACTACCCTTGGCCGCGGTGATCAGCACCAGCACCCCCTTGGCGCCCGACAGGTCGATGCCTTCGAGCAGTGGACAGGCCACCGCCTGCTCGGCGGCGATGCGGGCGCGGTCCGGGCCGTTGGCCACCGCCGTGCCCATCATGGCCTTGCCTGGCTCGCCCATGACGGTGCGCACGTCTTCGAAGTCGACGTTCACATGGCCGGGCACGTTGATGATTTCGGCAATGCCGCCGACGGCGTTTTTCAACACGTCGTTGGCGTGGGCAAAAGCCTCGTCCTGCGTGATGTCATCGCCCAGCACGTCGATCAGCTTCTCGTTGAGCACCACGATCAGCGAGTCCACATTGGCTTCCAGCTCGGACAAGCCGCTGTCGGCGTTGGTCATGCGGCGACCGCCCTCCCAGTCGAACGGTTTGGTGACTACGCCGACGGTCAGGATGCCCATTTCCTTGGCCACGCGGGCAATCACGGGCGCCGCACCGGTACCGGTGCCGCCGCCCATGCCTGCGGTGATGAAGAGCATGTGGGCGCCGTCAATGGCGGCGCGGATGTCGTCGACCGCCTGCTCGGCGGCGTCACGGCCCTTGTCGGGCTTGCTGCCGGCGCCCAGGCCGCTCATGCCAAGCTGAATGACCTTGTGCGCGCTGCTGCGCGTCAGCGCCTGGGCGTCGGTGTTGGCGCAGATGAATTCCACGCCCTGCACCTCGCTCACGATCATGTGCTCGACCGCATTGCCGCCACCACCGCCGACGCCGATCACCTTGATCTGGGTGCCCTGGTTGAAGCCTTCGTCTTCAATCATTTCGATGCTCATTTTGTTTCTCCTGTAATGCAGTTGCCTATTGATTCTGTTGGGTATCCGTCTTGTTCAATGCTTGCCGGCGGTCCTGTAGACCGCCATCGTTGGTGCGGACTCCCCCGTGCGAGCCAGATCTTGTTGTTCATGATCAGAAGTTCCCGATGAACCAGTCCTTGACCCGGCCCACCGCCGTTTTCATGGAGCCGTTTTTCTGTGCCACCTTGTAGCCGCGCATACGCGCCAGCCGGGCTTCTTCCAGCAAACCCATGACGGTGGCGGCGCGCGGCTGCGCCACCATGTCGGACAGGGCACCGGAATATTTCGGCATGCCGCGGCGCACCGGCTTGAGGAAGATGTCTTCGCCCAGTTCAATCATGCCGGGCATGATGGAGCTGCCGCCGGTGAGCACGATGCCGGAGGACAGCACTTCCTCGCAGCCCGACTCGCGCAGCACCTGGTGCACCAGCGAGAAGATTTCTTCGATGCGCGGCTCGATCACGCCGGCCAGGGCCTGGCGGCTGAGCATGCGCGGGCCACGGTCACCCAGGCCTGGTACTTCGACCTGGGTTTCGGGATCTGCCAGCATCTGCTTGGCGTAACCGCTTTCCACCTTGATGTCTTCCGCGTCCTTGGTCGGCGTGCGCAAGGCCATGGCGATGTCGCTGGTGATCAGGTCGCCGGCAATCGGGATCACCGCCGTGTGGCGAATGGCGCCATTGGTGAAGATGGCCACATCGGTGGTGCCAGCGCCGATGTCGACGCAGGCCACGCCGAGTTCGCGCTCGTCTTCCGTCAAGACGGAGAGGCTGGAAGCCAGTGGATTGAGCATGAGTTGCTCGACTTCCAGGCCACAGCGGCGCACGCACTTGATGATGTTTTCCGCCGCACTTTGTGCGCCGGTGACGATATGCACCTTGGCTTCCAGGCGGATGCCGCTCATGCCGATCGGCTCGCGCACGTCCTGGCCGTCGATGATGAACTCCTGCGGCTCCACCAGCAGCAGGCGCTGGTCGGTCGAGATGTTGATGGCCTTGGCGGTTTCCACCACCCGCGCCACGTCAGCGGCCGTCACCTCGCGGTCCTTCACCGCCACCATGCCGCTGGAGTTGAGCCCGCGGATGTGGCTGCCGGTGATGCCGGTGTAGACACGGGTGATCTTGCAGTCGGCCATCAGCTCGGCCTCTTTCAGCGCCTGCTGGATGCTCTGCACCGTGGCATCGATGTTGACCACCACGCCGCGCTTGAGGCCGTTGCTCGGGGCAATGCCCAAGCCAGCGAGCTTGAGCTCGCCGTTGGGCATGACCTCGGCCACCACCACCATCACCTTGGCGGTTCCGATATCCAGCCCGACGACCAGGTCTTTGTACTCTTTTGCCATATGCGGTCCTGTTCTGTCCTATTTCGCTACTTCTTCTGCACATCCGGCACCAGGGTGCTCACACCCCTGAGCCGAATGGCATAACCCTGGTTGTGACGCAGATCGGCCGACTCCAGCGCGGTGGCCTTGCGGCCATAGCGCGACGTCACCTGCGTCAGCGTCCTGACGAAGCGCTGCGTGCGCTCCACCACTTCTTCTTCCGTCCCGCGCCCGAGCTCAATCACCGCCCCGGTATCCAGCTCGGCACGCCAACTGCCACGTCCGGTCAACTCCAACTGCTCCAGGCCCAGATCGACGCCCTCAAACAGCGGCACCAGCCCGCGGTACATCGCCAGCACCTGGGGTGACTGCCCTTCCGGCCCATTCAGGCGCGGCAGGTCATCCTGCTCGACTTCGCCCACATTGGCCTCGAACACCTCGCCATAACTGTTGATCAGCGTCGAATCGCTCTCCGCGCCCCAGAATCCCACCGGCTGGTGTTCCTGCAGGATCACCTTGAGCCGATTGGGAAACTCGCGCCGCACCACCGCACGGCGTACCCAGGGCACGGCCTCGAAGGCCTGGCGCGCCATGCCCAGGTTGACCGTGAGAAAAGTGCCGCTCAGCCGTGGCGCCACATTGGCACGCAGGGTGACCGCGTTGTTGTGGCTGACATCGCCCAGCACCGACACACCGCGAATCGCAAACAGCGGATGCGCCGCCACCCAGCCCGCCACGGCACCGAACGCCAGCAGCACGAAGCCGACCAGCAGCAGACTGCTGGTCAGGTTCATGAGCTTGACGTCGAGCGGTGCGGGCACGGTGTTCATAGCGCCCCCACGCTTGTCGCTTCGCGTACTGCGCTGCCCCCGAGCGCAGGCATGCCCTGCGCTTTGCTCAGGGCGGGGGCCCTCGCGCCTTGGGACGGCCCGGCGGCACTCATGTTGTTCATACACGCGGCTCCGGGTGGTCGAGCGTGGCGGCCTGCAGCAGCTGCACGCACAGGTCTTCGTAGCTGATGCCGGCGGCACGCGCCGACATCGGTACCAGCGAGTGCCCGGTCATGCCAGGCGCGGTGTTGATCTCCAGCAGGTAGGGCGTTCGCGTGCGGCTGTCGATCATGACGTCGGCCCGCGCCCAGCCACGGCAGCCCAGCACGGCAAAGGCCTTGAGCACCAACTGCTGAATAGCTTCTTCCTCGCCCGCCGGCAGGCCACAGGGCACCAGGTACTGGGTGTCGTCGGTGAAATACTTGTTCTGGTAGTCGTAGTTGCCGCCGGGCGCCACGATGCGGATCACCGGCAGGGCGCGCGCCTGCGCGCCGGCGCCGAGCACCGGCACCGTCACTTCGTCGCCGCTGATGAACTGCTCGCACAGCACCTGTTCGTCCTCTTGCGCCGCCCGCGCATAGGCGGCGTCGCACTGATCCAGGCTGGTCACCTTGGTCAGGCCAATGGAAGAGCCTTCGCGCGCCGGCTTGACGATCATGGGCGCGTCGAGTTCGGCAAACGCCGCCCGTGTGGCCTCGCGACTCGCGACCTTTTTCCACGCCGGCGTGGACAGCCCTTCAGCGCGCCAGATGCGCTTGGTCATGACCTTGTCGATGGCAATGGCAGACGCCATCACGCCCGAGCCGGTGTAGGGAATGCCCAGCAGCTCCAGGGCACCTTGCACCGTGCCGTCCTCGCCGAAGCGGCCGTGCAGGGCAATGAAGCAACGCGTGAAACCATCGCGCTTGAGCGCCCCCAAGTCACGCTCGGCCGGGTCGAAGGCATGGGCATCGACGCCCTTGGCGCGCAGCGCCTGCAGCACACCCGTGCCCGACATGATCGAGATGTCACGCTCTGCGGACGAGCCGCCCATGAGCACCGCGACCTTACCCAGATTGATACCTGACTGACTCATTTCCCTTTTCCTTTGAGCGCTGAAGGCCCGGATGGCTGCACCATTTCAACCACTTTGCCCGGCACGGCGCCGATCGAACCGGCGCCCATGCACATCACCACATCGCCATCGCGCGCGTTGTCGACAATCGCTTGCGGCATGGCGGCGATGTCATCGACAAACACCGGCTCCACCTTGCCCGCCACACGCAGGGCGCGCGTCAGGGCACGGCCGTCGGCGGCCACGATCGGCGCCTCACCGGCGGCATAGACCTCGGCCAGCAGCACGGCATCGGCCTCGCCAATGACCTTGACGAAATCCTCGAAGCAGTCGCGTGTGCGGGTAAAACGATGTGGCTGGAAGGCCAGCACCAGACGTCGCCCGGGAAAAGCGCCGCGCGCGGCCGCCAGCGTGGCCGCCATCTCCACCGGGTGGTGGCCATAGTCGTCGATCACGGTGAACGTGCCGCCATCCTTGGCCGGCAGCTCGCCATAGCGTTGGAAGCGTCGCCCCACACCCTTGAACTCGGCCAAGGCTTTGAGCAGCGCGGCATCGGGAATGTCGAGCTCGGCCGCCACGGCAATGGCCGACAGCGCATTGAGCACGTTATGGCGGCCCGGCAGATTCAACACCACATCGAGATCCGGCAGCACCACGCCGTTGCGGCGCAGCACGGTGAAGTGCATCTGGCCATCGACGGCGCGCACGTTGACGGCCCGCACCTGGGCGCCTTCTTCAAAACCGTAGCTGGTGATCGGGCACGACACCTCGGGCACGATCTCGCGCACCGCCGCATCGTCGGTGCACAGGATGGCCGTGCCGTAAAACGGCATGCGGTGCAGGAAGTCGACGAAGGCCTTCTTCAGGCGACCGAAGTCGTGCCCGTAGGTTTCCATGTGGTCGGCATCGATATTCGTCACCACCGCCATCACCGGCAGCAGGTTGAGGAAGGAGGCGTCCGACTCGTCGGCCTCGACCACGATGTAGTCGCCCTGCCCCAGCCGTGCGTTGGCGCCGGCGCTGTTCAGGCGCCCGCCAATGACGAAGGTTGGGTCCAGCCCGGCCTCGGCCAGCACGCTGGCCACCAGGCTGGTGGTGGTGGTCTTGCCATGCGTGCCGGCAATGGCAATGCCCTGCTTCAGGCGCATCAACTCGGCCAGCATGACGGCGCGCGGCACGATCGGGATGCGCTTCTCGCGCGCCGCCAGCACCTCGGGGTTGTCGGCCTTCACGGCGGTCGACGTCACCACCGCATCGGCCCCCACCACGTTCGCCGGCGCATGACCGACAAAGGTCTGGATGCCCAGCGCCGCCAAGCGCTTGAGCGTGGCGCTGTCGGCCAGGTCGGAACCGGAGATCTGGTAGCCCAGATTCAACAGCACCTCGGCGATGCCGGACATGCCGGAACCGCCGACGCCGACGAAATGAATGTGCTTGATGGCGTGTTTCATGGGCTCAGCTCCTCACACGCGGCCACCACCTGTTGCGTGGCGTCGGTTTTCTTCAGTTGATGCGCCTGCTGCGCCCACTGCAACAGCGTGGGCCGGTCTGTGGTTTGCAACAGCGCGGCAAGTCGTTCAGGTGTCATGTCTTTTTGCGGCAGCAAGTAGCCGGCGCCCTGATCAATCAGGAAGCGGGCGTTGGCGGTCTGGTGGTCATCCACCGCCGCCGGAAAGGGAACAAACAACGCCGCCGCACCGACGGCGGCGATCTCGGTCACGGTGCTGGCACCGGCGCGGCAGATCACCAGATCGGCCTCGGCAAAAGCCTGGGCCGTGTCGTCGATGAAGGGCGTGAGTTCGGCCTGCACACCTGCCGCGGCGTAGTTGGCGCGCAAGGCATCGATCTGCTTGGCGCCGCTCTGGTGAATCACCTGCGGCCGTTGCTCGGCCGGGATCAGCGCCAGGGCACGCGGCACGGTGTCGTTGAGCGCCTTGGCGCCCAGGCTGCCACCGACCACCAACACGCGCAAGGGCCCACTGCGGCCGGCCAGGCGCGCGGCCGGCTCGGCCTGCTTCAGGAACGCTTCGCGCAGCGGGTTACCCACCCATTGCGCCTTCGGCATAGCGCCAGGGAAGGCGGTGAAAACACGATCGGCCACCCCCGCCAGCACCTTGTTGGCCATGCCGGCGATCGAATTCTGCTCGTGCAGCACCAGCGGTTTGCCCAGCAGCACGCTCATCATGCCGGCCGGGAAAGTGATGTAGCCCCCCAGCCCCAGCACCACATCGGGCTTGACACGGCGGATGACCTGGATGCTCTGCCAGAAGGCCTTGAGCAAACGCAGCGGCAGCAGTGCCAGCGTGGCGAAACCCTTGCCGCGCACGCCGGAGAAATCAATCGTCTCGAACGGGAAACCGCGCGGCGGCACCAGCCCGGCTTCCATGCCATGGGCATTGCCCAGCCAGTGCACGCGCCAGCCGCGCTCGCGTAGCGCTTCGGCCACGGCCAAGCCCGGGAAGATATGACCTCCCGTACCGCCCGCCATGACCAGCGCACACTTGCTCATACGCGCCCCCCGTGCATCAACCATGGCGCGTGCCGCACCATGCTGCGCTGCGCGCAGTGTCTATTTTGGTGAGACTGGCAACTCATACCCGACCTCCGTGCATGAGTTGCCTGTTCTCGTAGTCAATGCGCAAAACAACGGCAATGGACACCAGGTTCATCAGGATGGCCGAACCGCCGTAACTCATGAGCGGCAAGGTCAGGCCCTTGGTTGGCAGGGCGCCGAGGTTCACCCCCATGTTGATGAAGGCCTGAAAGCCCATCCAGATGCCCACGCCTTGCGCCACCAGGCCGGCAAACACGCGGTCCAGCGCGATGGCCTGGCGCCCGATGTGCATGATGCGACGCGTCATCCAGAGGAACAAAGCAATGACGCTGAGCACGCCGATCAGGCCAAACTCTTCGCCGATCACGGCCAGCAGGAAGTCGGTATGCGCCTCGGGCAGCCAGTGCAGCTTTTCGACACTGCCGCCCAGGCCGACGCCAAAGATTTCGCCACGGCCAATGGCAATCAGCGAATGCGACAGCTGGTAGCCCTTGCCCAGGGTGAGCTTTTCGTCCCACGGGTTGAGGTAGGCAAAGATGCGCTCGCGTCGCCATTCGCTGAACGCGATCATCATGCTGAACGCCACCACCAGGATGGCGGCGATCAGGAAGAACATGCGGGCATTGACGCCGCCGAGAAACAGAATGCCCATGGCGATGACGGCGATCACCATGAAGGCGCCCATGTCGGGCTCGGCCAGCAGCAGCAGACCGACCACGGCCACCGCGATGCCCATGGGCATGACGGCGCGGAAGAAGCGCTCCTTCACCTCCATCTTGCGCACCATGTAATCGGCCGCATACAGCAGCACCGCGAACTTGGCGAGTTCCGAGGGCTGGAAGTTCATGATCCCCAAGGAGATCCAGCGCCGCGCGCCATTGACGCCCTTGCCCACAAACGGGATCAGCACCGCCATCAGCAGCACGAGCGAGGCGACGAACAACCAGGGCGCCACCTTCTCCCAGGTTTCCACCGGCACCTGGAAAGCAATCAGCGCGGCAACAAAAGCCACCACCAGCGACAGCATGTGGCGCGTCAGGAAATGGGTATGGGCATACCGCGCGAACTTCGGGTTGTCCGGCATGGCGATCGAGGCCGAGTACACCATCACCAGGCCCCAGGCCAGCAGCGCCACAGTGACCCAGACCAGCGGCTGGTCAAAACCCGAAATCCGCGCCGGCGAACCGTTCCCCACGGCCAGCCCGGAGGCGCCGCCCACCCGCACCGGCAGCACATCGGCCCCTGGACGAGTGAAGCCGGCGATCCAGCCGGAGAAGCGTTGCGCCATCGTGTTCACGTCAGGCCCCCTCCAGCCACACCAGCGTCCTGCGCCAGCAGCTGCACGGCATCCACGAAGACGCGCGCACGGTGCTCGTAGTTGTCGAACATGTCAAAGCTGGCGCAAGCCGGCGACATCAGAACCGCATCACCGGCATGGGCGCGTTCGCACGCCAGCTGCACCGCACGCCCCATCGAATCGGCGTCCAGCAGCGGCACGCCACAGCCTTGCAAGGCCTCCCGGAGGGCCGGCGCATCGCGCCCGATCAACACGACCGCGCGGGCATAACGTGCCAGCGGGGCGGCCAGCGGGGCGAAGTCCTGCCCCTTGCCGTCACCGCCCAAAATGACCACCACTTTGCGCTCGGCCCCCAGCCCGGTGAGGGCGGCCACCGTGGCGCCGACATTGGTGCCCTTGCTGTCGTCAAAGTACTCGACCTCGTTCACGATGGCCACCGGTTCCACGCGGTGCGGCTCGCCACGGTACTCACGCAGGCCATAGAGCATGGGCGCCAGCGGGCAGCCTGCGGCCTGCGCCAGCGCCAACGCGGCCAGCGCATTGGTGGCGTTGTGACGCCCGCGGATGCGCAGCGCATCGGCCGGCATGAAACGCTGGATGAACAACTCTTCCTCTGCCTCGCCCTTGCGCTTCTTGCGCGTCTCGTCGGCTTCCTGCGCGCGCACCAGCCAGGCCATGCCGTTGACCACTTCGATGCCGAAGTCGCCCGGGCGCTGCGGCAGCTCGAGCCCAAAGCTCACATACTCGCGCCATTGCGGTTTTTGCAGCTTGACGCGTACCGGCTCGGGCAGCATGGCCATCACCGCCGGATCATCGCGGTTGAGCACCATCAGCGCTTTGTCACCGAAGATGCGCGCCTTGGCGGCGCCATAGGCTTCCATGCTGCCATGCCAATCCAGATGATCCTGGGTCAGATTCAGCACCACGGCGGCCGTCGGCTCGAAGCCCTGCACGCCATCGAGCTGGAAGCTCGACAGCTCCAGTACCCAGACCTCGGGCAGCGTGCCCGCATCGAGGTGTTGGGCCAGCGTGTCCAGCAGGCTGGGACCGATGTTGCCCGCCACTGCCACGGTCTTGCCCGCTTGGGCCACCAGCTGGCCGGTGAGCGAGGTCGTGGTCGTCTTGCCGTTCGTTCCGGTGATCGCCAGCACTTTGGGGGCATAGCCGCGTTCAAGCTGAAGGTCGCGCAGGGCACGGGCAAACAAATCCAGTTCGCCGCCCACCCACAGGCCCATGGCTTGCGCGGCGCTCCACAGCGGCGCCACGCTGTCCGGGCTCAACCCCGGACTCTTGAACACGGCACGGATACCACTGCCTTCGAATATGCCCCCCACGCTTGTCACTTCGTGTACTACGCTGCCCCCCGAGGGGGCCTTCGCGCCTTGGGACGGCCCGGCGGCGCTCAGAAGTGCAGCATCAAACGCACCGCTGACGAAACGTACCTGCGGCAACTCAGCCTGCAACTGGTTCAACTGGGGTGGAGCCTCGCGGGTGTCGGCCACTGTCACATGCGCACCCAGACGCACACACCAGCGGGCCATAGCCAGCCCCGAAGCGCCCAGACCCAGGATGAGAACCTGTTGGCCCTGCAGCGGCGACGCCACGGCTTCATCAGAGGGCTCGGTCACCGCAGGCGCGTCTTCATCTTCACCCTGCGCGACCTCATGAGACGACGCCAGCGCATCCTGCGCCGATGCGGTCGGCGCAGCTTTCTCAGGTGTACCCACCTCGGCAAACAATTGCGCCACAAAGGCCGCTGCATCGCTCGCGGCCGTCAGCGTCTGCGGCAGTGGTCGCGCCACTTTCGTGCTGGCCACCTCAGCGGGCGCCTGGACCGCTTCTGGAACGGAAGGCAGCGGTGCCGGTTCCGTCGACGGCCTGTGCGTGGACAACTCAGACACCTCACCAACCGCCGATGCAGACTCCGGCGTTGGCACGTGCACCGGCATCACCTCCGCCGGAGGCGGTGCGGGCACATCGCTGGGGTTGAGCGGTTCGTTCGGGTTCATCGCAGTTTCAAAGTCGACAGGCCGATCAGGCACAGCAGCATGGTGATGATCCAGAAGCGCACCACCACCTGCGTTTCCTTCCAGCCGCTCTTCTCGAAATGGTGGTGCAGCGGCGCCATCTTGAACAGGCGCCGGCCCTCGCCGTATTTCTTCTTGGTGTACTTGAACCAGGTGACCTGCAGCATCACGGACAGCGCCTCGACCACGAAGATGCCGCCCATGATGGCCAGCACGATCTCCTGGCGCACGATCACGGCAATCGTGCCCAGGGCACCGCCGAGCGCCAGTGCGCCGACGTCACCCATGAACACCTGCGCCGGGTGCGTGTTGAACCAGAGAAAGGCCAGCCCCGCGCCGGCCATGGCCGAGCAGAAGATCAGCAGTTCGCCCGCGCCCGGGATGTGCGGGAAAAACAGGTACTTGGAGTAGACAACGCTGCCGGTGACATAGGCAAACACCCCCAGCGACGAACCCACCATGACCACCGGCATGATGGCCAGACCATCGAGGCCATCGGTGAGGTTGACGGCATTGCTGGAGCCCACGATCACGAGGTAGGTCATGATGACAAAACCGAACACCCCCAGCGGGTAGCTCACCTCCTTGAAGAAGGGCAACATCAGACCGGCCTTGGGCGGCAGGTTGACGTCGAAGCCTGAGCGCACCCAGGTGATGAAGAGCTCCAAAACGCGCAGGTTGCTGCTCTCCGAAATGCTGAACACCAGATACAGCGCCGCCATCAGGCCGATCACGGACTGCCAGAAATACTTCTCGCGCGAGCGCATGCCTTCCGGGTCCTTGTTGACCACCTTGCGCCAGTCATCGACCCAGCCGATGGCGCCAAAACCGAGCGTGACCAACAGCACGATCCAGACAAAGCGATTGGAGAGGTCGAACCACAGCAGGGTGGAAATGGCGATCGACAGTAGGATCAGCACCCCGCCCATGGTGGGTGTGCCGCTTTTGCTCAGGTGCGACTCCATGCCGTAGCCGCGCACCGGCTGGCCAATCTTGAGTTCGGCCAGGCGGCGTATCACATAGGGGCCGGCCACCAGGCCCATCAGCAACGCGGTGAGCGCCGCCATGACGGCGCGGAAGGTCAGGTACTGGAACACCCGGAAAAAACCGAATTCGGGTGAGAGTGACTGAAGCCACTGGGCTAGGCTAAGCAGCATGGATTTCTTCCTTATTCGGTTGTGCATGCGCCGTGATGGCCTGCACCACCCGCTCCATCTTCATGAAGCGCGAGCCCTTGACCAGCACACTGCCCAGGCCAGGCAGTGCAGCAAGCACCGCCGCATTGAGCGCGTCCACCTGATTGAAATGCTGGCCGGCACCGAAGGAGCGAACCGACTCGAGCGACAATTCGCCCATGGCATAGAGCGCGTCGATACCACGGTTGCGGGCGTACTCGCCCACCTCGGCATGAAAGCGCGGCCCTTCATTGCCGACTTCGCCCATGTCGCCCAGCACCAGCAGGCGCGGCCCCGGCAGCCCGGCCAGCACGTCGATGGCGGCGCGCACGGAATCGGGGTTGGCGTTGTAGGTGTCGTCCACCAGCGTGACCGGCTTGCCCGCAACGGACACAGCCAGTGCGCGCGAACGGCCTTTGACCGGCTCGAAGGCGCCCAGTCCGCGGGCAATGTCAGCCAGCGGCACCCCGGCGGCCAACGCGCAGGCCGTCGCCGCCAGTGAGTTCTTGACGTTGTGCAACCCGGCCACGCGCAGGGCATAGTTCAACGTGCCAGCCGGTGTATTCGCCTGCACGTGCCAAGCACCGTCCGACCATTCGGGCGCGGCACAGGTGACGTCGGCCACCTGGCTGTCGGCCGTGATGGCAAATGTCATCTGCGCCCGCGTGCCGGCCAGTTGGTGCCACAGCGGACTGTAGACATCGTCCGCCGGGAACACGGCCACGCCGCTGGCGCCCAGCGCCTCGATGACCGAGCCGTTTTCACGCGCCACCGCCTCGATCGTGGCCATGAACTCCAGATGTTCGCGCTGCGCATTGTTGACCAGCGCCACCGTCGGCTGAGCGATGGCCGAGAGCAGCGCAATTTCACCGGGATGGTTCATGCCGAGCTCGACCACCGCCACCTCATGACTGGCACGCAGTCGCAGCACGGTCAGCGGCACGCCGATATCGTTGTTCAGGTTGCCCTGCGTGGCCAGCATGGTCTGCGGCTTGCAGACCCGCAGAATGGACGCGATCATCTGCGTCACCGTGGTCTTGCCGTTGCTGCCGGTGACGGCGATCAGCGGCAGTTTGAACTGCGCGCGCCAGCCGGCGGCGAGCTGCCCCAGGGCCAGCTTGCTGTCAGCCACCACCACGCCGGGCAGACCGGCCTGCGTCAGCGCGGCCTCGCCAGAACCCTGGCAAATCGCGGCCACCGCGCCCTTGGACTTGGCCTCGGCCAGGAAGTCATTGCCATCAAATCGTTCACCCTTGAGCGCCACAAACAGGTCGCCCGGCGCCAGGGTGCGGGTATCGGTGTGCACGCGCTGCACGCTCACGCCGCCATCACCCACGAGTTGCGCGCCGGCCATCCACTGGGCCGCCTGCCGCAAAGTCATCATGGCGCTCATGTTGGCACTCATGCGTGCGCTCCTTGCTGCGTTGCCGCCCGAGCCCGCAGGGCTTTTTGCACTTCGGCCCGATCGGAAAACGGCAGCCGTTGGCCGGCAATTTCCTGGTAGCCCTCATGACCCTTGCCAGCGACCAGCACCACATCCTGCGGGCTGGCCTGCTGCAATGTCCAGGCAATCGCCTGAGCACGATCGCTTTGCACACTCACCGTCTTGCAGCCTTCCAGCCCCAGCAGGATCTGGCTGATGATGGCTTCGACTTTTTCACGGCGCGGGTTGTCGCTTGTCACCACAACCTGGTCCGCATGCTGCGCCGCCATCGCCCCCATCAACGGGCGCTTGACCGGATCGCGGTCGCCGCCGCAACCGAATACGCACCAGAGCTGGCCGCCACGCTGCGCCGCCATGGGGCGCAAGGCCTGCAAGGCCTTGGCCAGGGCGTCCGGTGTATGGGCATAGTCCACCGCCACAAAAGGAATGGCCCCCACGCTTGCCACTTCGTGTGCGGCACTCACCCCCGTCTCCAGCCTCACGACTTCCATGCGCCCCGGCACCGGGTGCAGGTCATGGCAGGCCCGCACGGCAGCGGCCAGCGGCACGCCCAGCGTGCGCATGGCGGCGATGACGCCCAGCAAATTGGAGACGTTGTAGTCGCCGATCAGTTGCGTGGCCAGCACATGCTGCTCGGCACCTTCGCAAACCGTGAAACGCAGCCCCGCACCTTCGAGCGCGATGTCGCGGGCCGTCAGACGCGCGGCACCTTGGCAGGACACCGTCCACAGGTCCAGCGGCCGCTCGACCAGCACGGCAGCCAGCGCCACGCCTTGCTCATCATCCAGATTAATCACCGCGGCCTGCAGCCCCGGCCAGTCGAACAGGGCCGCCTTGGCTTGCCAGTAGGCGGCCATCGAGCCGTGGTAGTCGAGATGGTCCTGTGTGAAGTTGGTGAAGATGGCGGTACGAATCCAGCTGCCATCCAGGCGCCGCTCTTGCACGCCAATCGACGATGCCTCGATGGCACAGGCCTGCAAGCCTTCGTCAACGAAGCGGCGCAAAGTCTGCTGTACCAGCACCGGGTCGGGCGTGGTCAGGCCCGTGCTCACCAATTGGCTTACCGCGTCAGCCGGGGCGCCCGCTTGCGGCACCCGTCCAATGCCCAGTGTGCCGATCAGGCCGCACGGGATCGGCGCCGGCAGCGATGACAGCGCTTGCGCCAGCCACCAGCTGGTGGAGGTCTTGCCGTTGGTGCCGGTCACAGCCAGCACGGCCAATTCTTTCGAGGGCTCGGCGTAATAGGCTGCGGCAATCGGGCCGCTGGCCGCCTTGAGATCCGGGTAGGCCGCAACCTGTTCCGTGTCGAAATGAAAACTATCGACACCGGTTTGCTCGACCAGGCAAGCGGTCGCCCCGTGGGACAAAGCGGCCTTCACGTGCTGACGGGCATCGGTCGCCGCACCGGGCCAGGCGATGAAGCCATCGCCGCCCTGCACCTTGCGGCTGTCGGTCTGCAGCGTGCCCGTGACATGCGCGCGCAGCCATTGCGCCGCCTGGACAGGGGTGTGGAAGGCGCGCATCAGAAGCTCTCCTCCACGGCCTTGGCCACAATCTGTGGCTTGACGTCCATGTCGGGCTGCACGCCCATCATGCGCAAGGTCTGCTGCACCACTTCGCTGAATACCGGTGCCGCCACCGCACCACCGAAATACTGACCGGCGCTGGGCTCATCCACCATGACCGCGACGATGATGCGCGGCTTGTCAATCGGTGCCATGCCGGTAAACCAGGCGCGGTACTTGTTGCTGGCATAGCTGCGCCCAATCTGCTTGTGCGCCGTGCCCGACTTGCCGCCGACGGAAAAACCGATCGTCTGCGCCTTCGGTCCGGTGCCGCCCGGGCCGGCCGCCATTTGCAGCATCTTGCGAATCTGGCTGGCCGTCTTCGCGGACAGCACCTGCACCCCTACCGCGGGTTCGCTGCTCTTGAGCATGGTGACGGGGATGATCTGACCGTCATGCGCAAACACGGTGTAGGAACGCGCCATCTGGAACAGCGAAGCCGACAGGCCATAGCCGTAGGACATGGTGGCCTGCTCGACCGGGCGCCAGGTCTTGTAGGGACGTAGTCGACCTGAAGCCACACCTGGAAAACTGAGCTGCGGCTTTTGGCCAAAGCCGGCAGCCGAGAAGATCTCCCACATCTCGCGCGGCTGCATCTGCATGGCAATTTTGGTGGTGCCCACATTGCTGGACACCTGGATCACCTGCTCGACCGTCAGCGGCCCGTGGGGATGCGAGTCATGGATCGTCGACCCCGTGATCGTGACACTCCCGGGCGCCGTCTGGATCACGGTGTCAGGCTTGACGCGTCCGGTTTCCAGCGCCAGACCGATCGTGAACGGCTTCATGGTCGAGCCCGGCTCGAACACATCGGTCAGTGCGATATTGCGCAACTGCGCACCCGTCAGGTTCTGGCGCTTGTCCGGCACGTAGCTGGGGTAATTGGCCAGCGCCAGCACCTCGCCGGTCATCGCATCGAGCACCACCACGCTGCCCGCCTTCGCCTTGTTATCCCGCACCGCATCCCGCAGCTTCTGGTAGGCGAAGTACTGCACCTTGCTGTCGATGCTGAGCTGCACATCGCGCCCGTCCACCGGCGGCACCTGCTCACCCACATCCTCCACCACCCGACCCAGCCGGTCCTTGATGACGCGGCGTGACCCGGCGCGGCCCGCCAGCGACTTGTCGAAAGACAGCTCCACGCCCTCCTGGCCATTGTTTTCCACGTTGGTGAAGCCCACCACGTGCGCTGCGGCCTCGCCCTCGGGGTATTTGCGCTTGTATTCCTTGCGCTGGTAAATGCCCTTGATGTTCAGGGCGGCAATCTGCTTGGCCACCGGTTCGTCGACCTGGCGCTTGATCCAGACGAAGGTCTTGTCTTCGTCTTCCAGTTTTTTGTTGAGGTCAGCCAGCGGCATATCCAGCAACTTGGCCAGCCGCTGCAATTGCGCCTTGTCGCGATCCACGTCTTCCGGAATGGCCCAGATGCTGGGCGCCAGCACACTGGATGCCAGGATCAAGCCATTGCGATCAAGAATACGGCCGCGACTGGCCGGCAGCTCCAGCGTGCGGGCGAAGCGCACCTGGCCCTGCTTCAGAAAGAAGTCGTTGGACAGCACCTGGATGTAGGCCGCTCGCGCCGCCAGACCTGCAAAACCGATGGCAATGGCCGCCACAATGAACTTGCTGCGCCACACCGGCGTGCGGCTGGCCAGCAGCGGGCTGGAGGTATAGAGGATGCTGCGGCTCATTGCACGCGCCCCCTGATTTCCTGCCGCAGCTTGCGACTCTCGCCGCCACCCTCGCCCCCCGCGGCCGGCAGCGCCGTGTAGTTGACGTAATGCGTGATGGCGGGTGTCGCCACCCGCATCTGCAACTGTTCCTTGGCCAGCTTTTCCACCCGCAGCGGCGTGGCCTGGGCCCGCTTCTCAACCTCCAGCTGCTCGCGCTCAGCTTCCAGCTTGCGCGCCTCGAACAGCGATTTGTCGATTTCCGTGAACAAGCGCCGCGACTCGTACTGCACGCTCACCAGATAGAGCGCACTGGCCAGCACCGCCAACAACAGCACGGCATTGAGCCGGGTCATGATGATGACCCCACAATGGCCCATGAACGCGTGGCGCTCATGCGTCCATCCTTTGCGCCACGCGCATGATGGCGCTGCGGGAGCGCGGGTTGCCGACCACTTCCGCCGCACTGGGCTTGATACGATCGAGCGCCCGCAGCTTCATGAGCTTGGGCGCCGCGAAGGGCGCACGCCGATCGTAGACCTCGCGCGAATGCTGCGCGATGAATTGCTTGACGATGCGATCTTCCAGCGAATGGAAACTGATCACCACCAGCCGCCCTCCGGGTCGCAGCACATCCAGGCTGGCCTCTAGCGCCTGTTGCAGCTCTTCAAGCTCGGCGTTGATGAAAATCCGAAGAGCCTGAAATGTGCGCGTTGCAGGGTTCTGGCCCGACTCGCGGGTTTTGACCGTGTCAGCCACGAGCTGGGCCAGCTCGGTGGTGGTTGAAATTGGGCCCCGTGCCTGTCGGCGAGCAACAATCGCCTTTGCAATTGGGCCAGCAAACCGTTCTTCACCGTATTCACGTATCACCTCCGCAATTTGAGTGGTTTCGGCCGTCGCCAACCACTGCGCCACACTTTGGCCGCGCGTGGTGTCCATGCGCATGTCCAGCGGTCCCTCGAACCGGAAACTGAAACCCCGCTCGGGGTTGTCGATCTGCGGCGAACTCACGCCCAGATCCATGAGCAGACCGTCCACACTGGCCGGCGGCAGCTCGCTCAAGTTCTTGAAGCCCTGGTGGCGGATGGCAAAGCGCGGGTCGTCGATGTGCTGCGCCTCGGCAATGGCCATCGGATCCTTGTCGAAGGCGATCAGCCGCCCTTGGGGCGACAGCCTCGAGAGAATCAAGCGTGAATGCCCGCCACGACCGAAGGTGGCATCGACATAGGTGCCATCGGCAGGCGATGCGTCGTCCGCCTGCGCATCCGGCTTGTTGAATAAGGCTTCGACGGCTTCGTTCAACAAGACGGTGGTATGTTTCCATGAGGAGGTTTCCACCGTCTACCTTCAGAAGGAAAAATCCTTGAAGACGTCGGGCATCTCGCCCTGCATCGCCTCGGCCTCCTGGGCCTCATAGGTCGCCTTGTCCCAAAGTTCGAAATGGTTGCCCATGCCCAGCAGCATGGTGTCCTTGGCGATACCGGCGGCAGCGCGCAATTCAGGCGAGACCAGCACCCGGCCGGTGCCGTCCATCTCCACATCCATGGCGTTGCCCAGAAAGATGCGCTTCCACCACTGCGCGGCCATCGGCAGGGCAGCAATGCGCTCGCGGAATTTCTCCCACTCGGGACGCGGGAAGACCATGAGACAGCCGTGCGGGTGCTTGGTGATGGTGAGCTGACCCGATGCCGTGGCGCTGAGCACGTCACGGTGCCGGGTCGGCACAGACAGCCGCCCCTTGGCATCCAGACTCAGTGACGATGCACCTTGAAACACAGCAACAAACCCCTATAGAACCAATTGACCAGCGCATGGAAAATGCCGAGGCACTTTTCACCACTTAATTGCACTTTTTTGCACTGTATCAGCAAATCCATACGATGCAAGGGGGGAGCCGAGAAAAATTTCAATGAAATCAAGGACTTAGAAGCGATTCCGGAGAAAATCCAAGGATAAAAATCGTTCTAAATTAAGCACTTAGCGCGCGATATGAATGTGATGCTTGAAGCACTGGCAGTGGCCAAAAAAGGCTCACAAAATGTAACGAGAGCGGTCCTCGTCGCGACGCCAATCGATCAGGCTCGCCGAGCGTCACGTGCTGCGTGGCACGACCCGGGCATGTTCGTTGATGCCGATCACGTTGAAGAAGGCCGCGACAATGCGATTGACCTCCCGGAACTGCACCTGACAGCCTTGGGTCTCCTGGGTTATCACCCAGTTCAGAATGCTGCCGGCAGCCGAGAAATCGACACGGATCAGGTGCGCACAGGAAATCACCAAGCGGTTGCTGCCATCCAGGCCGGCCTCCAGCCGGCGCAAAGCGTCCGCCGCGTCACCCACAATCTCGCCGGAGAGTTCGACCCGCACGGCATCGGCCGCCGCTTCCTGGCCGTGGGCCGAATCGCTCCAGACAGAGCGCTCCGACAACTTGAAATCCTCCACCGTCACGGCAGCGACCGCACCGGCACCATTCAGCTGGCAGGTGCACCGGGCCTCCTGCCAGGAGGGCGGCGAAACCTCGAAAGTCACGCAATACTCAAGCGCGACCAACTCAAACTCATCCTGCAGGTGCATCATGCGCAACGCGTCCATCCGCAGTTGCCAGCACTTGGGGCTCACGCGCTTGTCTCCGGAAGGGGTCAAGGCGCGCAACGCAGCATGGAGGCTCTCGTAGCCACGAAATACCAGTTGTACCGGCGTTGCGCACCAAGCGCCAAACAACTGGGTCAAGGCATCGACGGCATCGGGCGCCATCGTCACCAAACCGCTCCAGTCGAGATACCACGGCGCAGCGCTGCTTGACAGCACGGCCTGGAGTTGTGCCACAGCCTGCGCCGTCAACGGCTCGTGGCAGGTCCAAATCGGCTCCCGTGCCGGGGCGGGAGCAAGGCCGCCCGCACCCACCGACTCGCTTTTTTTGTGTCCCAGCAAATCTGGCGTCGAGAACCAGGCGGGGGCTGAGCGACCAAAGCGATTGGCGAAGTCAAGCGCCACACTGTCAAAACGGGCTTGTTGCCCGGTCGCGCGATACAGATCAAACAGGGCCGCCATCCAGGCTTCTGCCAGTTCGGGGCGCAGATTGTCGCCCTGTAAGGCATGGAGCAAACCCGACTCGGCACCCGCATCATCCCCATTGGCAAAGCGGATGGCCGCCTCCTCCAGATCCGGATCGGTCAGACTATCGGTCAACTCCACAGCGAACAGCTTGGAGCTTGCAAATCCAGCCCCGATGGAAATCGCCTCACCAAGCGCAGGGGTCGTCGTCGCGGCCCGGCTGGTGAGCGGCAAGCTGTCTTGCAAGTGCATCGGGCCTGGCACGGTCACTGCCTGCCCCATTTGGGTGGGCGAAAATTCTGCGGAAGACGCATCCCAGTCCGAGGCCAGCCCCAATGCCGAGGCCTCGGTCTGCGCAAACAGGCTGTCATCGGCTTGCGGCCTGGCACCCGCTTGGTATCCCGGGGCCGGTTGGGACGTGATCGCAGGGCCCGTAGGGGCAACAGACTCCTCCTGTCGGCCCTTCCACCACTGCCGAGACATCTGCGCCTCGATCTCGTCGATCTTCTTGAGGGTTTCGGCCCGATCATCCAGGTTGGAGGGGATGCTGCTGAGAAACAGCGAGGCCCGCCCCGCCTGGTCAGCACTGGATAGCGGCTCGCGCCGGCGCAGCTTGCGCAGATGATCGAATTCACGCTTGCGGACAAAGTCGTTTTGCCGCTTGCGCTCAATCATCTCCTTGAGCGACTCCTTGCTGTAACCGCTATCGGGTTGCGGCTCGTGCTGATCCAACTCCGACCAGTCCTTGGTCGGATTGCGGACAAACTTCGCCACCTTGGACAACAACCCGGAGGGAGAATCGCCTTTGGCCATGTCTCTCGTTCAAAGTGAGACCTGAATACCTCAGGCTCAGTCCCCGAACATTTTCTGCTTGAGTTCGCGGCGTTGCTGGGCTTCCAGCGACAGGGTCGCCGTCGGTCGTGCCAGCAAACGCCCCACCCCGATGGCTTCACCGGTCTCATCGCAGTAACCGTAGTCGTTCGCATCAATACGGGTAATGGATTGTTCGATCTTCTTGAGCAGCTTGCGCTCACGGTCGCGCGTGCGCAACTCAAGCGCATGTTCTTCTTCAATGGTGGCGCGATCAGCCGGATCAGGCACAACCACCGTATCTTCACGCAGATGCTCGGTGGTTTCACCCGCATTGCTCAGGATGTCCTGCTTGAGTTGCATCAAGCGATGGCGAAACGCGGCAAGCTGCGCGTCATTCATGTATTCGCTATCGGGCATCGCCAGCAGCTCAGCGTCAGTCAGCTGACTGGCCGGCTTGCTTTTCCAGTTGTTGGCGAGCTTGGGGTCTTTTTTAATCGCCGAGGGAAGCGGCGGAGCAATCAGGGTAGGAGGCATGGTTTGCGCGTAACTGGATTTGGCGGCGGTAGAAGCCACCGCCTGGGCCATGGATGGAACAGTCAATTGGGCCAGGCGAGACGAGGGTCGTCCTGCCCGGGCAACCGACGAAGTGGATGCCGGCACCACCGGTGCTGCTGGCACGCGGGCAATGGTTGCGACAGCTGCCGGAACTGCCTTTGGGGCTACCGGCGATTTGGCGGCCGTTTTGAGGGGCGCCTTGGTCTCCGGTTTGGTTTTGATCACTGGCTTGGCAGCGGCTTGCGCCTTGACCGCCGATTGAATGGTTTTGGTGACCGTCTTTACCGGCGTTTTGACGCCCGACTTGGCGGCAGGCTTGCTGGCACCAGGTTTGGCCGCCTTGAAGGCGGCTTTGGTCACCGGCTTGGCGGGCGCGGCAGTTTTGGCCTTGACCGCTGGTTGAGCGGCTTTGGCAGCCGTCTTTACCGGCTTGGCAACAGGCTTGCTGGCACCAGGTTTGGCCGTCTTCACAGCACCCTTGGCTACCGGTTTGGCAGCAGGCTTGGCTTTGGCAGCTGGCTTGACCTTGACGGCCGGCTTGGCTTTGGCTGCCGGTTTGGCAGCGGCCTTGCTGGCTGGCTTGGTCTTGGCAGCCACGGTTTTGGCTTTGGAAGACACGGTTACCTTTCCTGGTTTAGCTTTCACTTATTGTCTCCTCGCAGTTTGTCTGCGCATGCATCTCGTTGGCAAACATGCCGTAAACCGGGCTCGACATGTCTTTCGCTGCCTGTTGTTATACCCTTATTGCAGCCCCTTCGGCGGCTGCCCCGAGAGTTTTTTACCGGCGCGCGAGTGTACAGCTTTTAGACCGCTCGAAACCATCAGTGGCGAAACAGAGACAAGCGCCAGCCCCAGTACCGGGCCAGCACTCGCGCCGTGTCAGACCAGGCTCTGCTCCAGGCCCTGCAGGAAAATGTCCTTGGGCAAATCAATCCCGATGAACACCATCTTGCTGCTGCGTTGCTCGCCCTCCGCCCACTGGGGGCCCAGGTCGCTACCCATGAGCTGGTGCACGCCCTGGAAGATCACCTTGCGATCGGTGCCCTTCATGTTGAGCACCCCCTTGTAGCGCAACATGCGCGGACCGTAGATGTTGACGATGGCACCCAGGAAGTCCTCCAGCTTGGCCGGATCGAAGGCGCGGTCGGAACGGTAGACGAAGCTCTTCACATCATCATCGTGATGATGGTGGTGGCCCTGTCCATGTTGGTGCGAAGGATGGTCGCAGTGCTCGCCATGTTCGTGCTCATGGTGATCGTGACCATGCGCGTGCGCCTCCTCTTCCTTGAGGAAGTCGGGGTCGATCTCCAGCTTGGCGTTGAGGTTGAAGCCGCGCAGGTCAAACACCTCGCTCAGGGCCACATCACCGAAATGCACGGCCTTTTGCGGTGCACGCGGGTTCATGTGCTTCAGACGGTGCATCAGGGCATCGGTTTCCTCGGCCGACACCAGATCGGTCTTGCTGATGAAGATCTGGTCGGCAAAGCCGACCTGGCGGCGCGCCTCCTGCCGGTCGTTGAGCTGTTGGGCCGCGTGTTTGGCATCCACCAAGGTGATGATGGAGTCGAGCAGGAAACTCTCGGCAATTTCGTCGTCCATGAAAAAGGTCTGCGCCACCGGCCCCGGATCGGCCAGTCCGGTGGTCTCGATCACCACGCGCTCGAAATCGAGTTCACCCTTGCGCTTTTTCTGGGCCAGGTCCTGCAAGGTGGCGCGCAGGTCTTCGCGGATGGAACAGCAGATGCAACCGTTGCTCATCTGGATGATCTGCTCGTTGGTGTCGGCCACCAGGATTTCGTTGTCGATGTTTTCCGCGCCGAATTCGTTTTCGATCACGGCGATCTTCTGGCCATGGGCTTCTTCCAGCACGCGCTTGAGCAGCGTGGTTTTGCCGGAGCCGAGGAAGCCGGTCAGGATGGTGGCGGGGATGAGACTCATGGGGTGTACCAATCGAAAGGGAGAAACTGGGCCATTGCGCCTGGTGGCGGGCCCCGGGGAAGTTGTCAGATGGGGGAGTTTAGCGGCTTAATCAAGAGGCGGCTTGGGGAAGGATTTGCACGTGAAAACTCAGGCTGGCGCCACTCGGCTGGATGGGTCAGCGCGCTGGGCGTCCGTACTGGTCCGCGAGCGTGCGCCGGAGAACGGGTGTCCCGGGCCACCTGGCGTGCCCACCAAGCACGCCACGAAAAGCACCTCACCTCACCCTAAAGGGGCGAGGGAGTCCAAGTTTCAGAGCTTGCGCATCACCACCAGCCCCTTGAGGTACTCGCCCTCGGGGAAGTTGATGGTCATCGGGTGGTCGGGCGCGCCGCCCATGCGTTCACTGATGTAGCCGTCCACCCCGGCGTCCGAGCCGGCCGAGGCCACGATCTTGTGGAACAGGTCGGCGCTGATGCCGCCCGAGCAGGAGTAGGTGAACAGCACGCCGCCGGGCTCCAGGATCTTGAAAGCCAGCCGGTTGATGTCCTTGTAGGCGCGCGCGGCCCGCTCGGCGTGCGCCACCGTAGGCGCGAACTTGGGCGGATCGAGCACGATGGCGTCAAAGGTCCGCCCCTCCTGCGCGAACTGGCGCAGCGAGGCATTGACGTCCGCGTCCATGAAGGTGGCACGCGCCGCGTCAAAGCCGTTGAGTGCCACATTGGCGGCGGCACGCTCGATTGCCGGGCCGGAGGAGTCGATGGACGTCACATGCGCGGCGCCACCCGAGAGTGCAGCCACCGTGAAGCCGCCGGTGTAGCAGTAGCAGTTGAGCACGCGCTGAAAATCAAGCCGGCGCGCGTAATCGGAAAACTTCTTGCGGCTGTCGCGCTGGTCCAGGTAGAAGCCGGTCTTGTGGCCCAGGGCGATGTCGAGCCCGAGTTGCCAATCGTGTTCGCGCAACACGCGCTCCGTGGTCCCTTCCCCGCGCAGCCAGCCAGCCGCTTCAGTCAAACCTTCCAAACCGCGCGAACTGGCGTCGGAACGTTCGTAGAGCTGTGTGAGGCCAGTCTCGGCCAGCAAGGCATCGATCAACACGGTCTTCCAGCGCTCGGCCCCACTGGAGAGGAACTGCGCCACCAGCGTGTCGCCATAGCGGTCCACGATCAGCCCCGGCAGACCATCGGATTCGCCATGAATCAGCCGCATGCCGTCACTTTGAACGTCAAACCGGGCCCGCGCCCGGATGGAGCGCTGAACCACCGCCGTGAAAAAGGCCGCATCAATGCGTTGCTGCTCGTCAAAACTCCAGACCCGCGCCCGGATTTTCGAATTCGGGCTGAACGATGCCCAAGCCAGAAACTCGCCGGTGTGTGACTCCACCCGCACCGTTTCGCCGCCATCCCCGCCACCTTTGGCAATGGCCGATTCAAAAATCCAGGGGTGGCGGCGCAGCAGCGAACGCTCTTTCCCTTCTCGCAGTCGAATTGTTTTCATGTCGGAATTCTGCCACCCGCCCCGTCTGTGACCTTTTTGTCTGCCGCGCCTCGATCCGTTCTGCCCGCTACGAGACACCACACAACCCGTGGCGCAAATGGTATAAAAGAATTGGTCCTTGGGCGCATTCGCGTTTTTCTAATGCGGCGTCTTCAGGCCTCGACAAAAACCATGGGGTGCTTCACGCGCCACCATCAGGAGGAGACAGACATGAATTTCTTCGGCAATTTCAAGATCGGCCAGCGCTTAGGTCTGGGCTTCGTGGCTGTACTGGTCCTGCTGGCCGGCATCGTGGCCAGCGGCATCTACCAGTTCGTCCAACTCAAGCGACTGGCCGAGACGGTCAGTTACCAAGCCAGCCTCTCCTCGACGGCACAAGAATGGAAGGCCTCCACCACGCTCAACCTGGCGCGCGTGATGGCGGTCGCCAAATCCGAGAACAACACCGCCCTGTCCGACTATCTGCAACCGCAGATGCGAGACCTCACGGCGCGCATCAACGAATTGCAGAAGCAGCTTGAAGTCGCATTGACCAGCCCCGAAGAAAAAAAGATGCTGGCTGACATCGCCGACAAGCGCAAGACCTATATCGCCATACGCACCGACATATTCAAGCTGTTCAAAGACAAGGATGCGTCCGCCATCGCGGCCGTGGACGCCAAGCTCGCGCCCGCCTCCGACACCTATTTGAAAAGTATCGCCACCTTGTCGAGCTATCTGGAAAAGGCCCAGAACGACGCGGTGACGGATGTCAGCGCCCAGGTTACCCAAGCTGAGATGCTGTTGGCGGTGCTGGGTGTTCTGGCCTGGCTGATGGGCGGCGCTGCGGCCTGGTGGATCACCCGCTCCATCACGGTGCCGGTGCGCCATGCCGTCGAAGTGGCACAAAACGTGGCCACCGGTGATCTGTCGCGTCAACTGACCGTCACCGGCAAAGATGAGATGGCCCAGCTGCTGCGTGCCCTCGCGTCCATGCAATCCAGCCTAGCCCGGGTGGTGGAAACCGTGCGCGATGGCTCCCAGAGCGTGGCCAACGCCAGCACGGAGATTGCACAAGGCAACCATGACCTGTCAGCTCGCACCGAGGCACAAGCGGCCGCATTGGAAGAAACGGCGGCCTCAATGGAGGAGCTGGATTCCACCGTCAAGCAAAACGCCGACAGTGCCCGCCAGGCCAACTTATTGGCACAAAATGCGTCGACCGTGGCGGTCAAGGGCGGCGAGGTGGTGGCCGAAGTGGTGAACACCATGAAAGGCATCAACGACGCCTCGAAGAAAATTGCCGACATCATCAGCGTGATCGATGGCATTGCCTTCCAGACCAACATCCTGGCCTTGAACGCGGCCGTGGAAGCCGCCCGGGCCGGCGAGCAGGGCCGCGGCTTTGCCGTGGTGGCCTCCGAGGTTCGCTCCCTGGCCGGGCGCAGCGCGGAAGCCGCCAAGGAGATCAAGACCCTCATCACCGACAGCGTCGAACGGGTCGAGCAGGGCTCGGCGCTGGTGGACCAAGCCGGCATCACCATGGACGAGGTGGTCAGCAGCATCCGCCGCGTCACCGACATCATGGGCGAGATCAGCGCCGCCAGCTCCGAGCAGAGTCAGGGCGTCACCCAAGTCGGTGAAACCATCACGCAGATGGACCAGACCACACAACAAAATGCCGCCATGGTCGAAGAGATTGCCTCCACCGCTTCCAGCCTGAAGTCGCAAGCCGAGCAACTGGTGCAAGCCGTCAGCGTGTTCAAGCTCTAATCTGGCCCTCGTAAAAACGGGGTTGCCAAGAAGCCCCAGCCTGTCGCGTTCATGCGAGGGGATGGCGGGCTTGCCAGAGTCAAGTAACCCAATCCAGGTTCCGGGCCCTGCGCCCATTCGAGTCAGGCCCCAAGCGGCCTGACTTCCCCCCTCTGAATTCGCGCCTCTTCTTTTGAACTGTCGTGCCTTTGACCAGGGCTGTCAGCATTTACGCGACCGTCATCGGCTTGTCACCGGCTGACGCTGAAATAGCCGAGATCGGCACGGCACTTGCTTGTCAGCCAGTGGCGACATGAAGCCACGGTCTCTTTGCGCACTTATTTGGGAAGTAAAAACAACATGCATTTTTTGGACAACATGAAAATATCGACGCGACTCATCCTGGGCTTCGCCTGCATCACGGCGATGATTGCCCTGATGGGGCTGCTGTTCAATGGAAAAATCAACCAAGTCCAAAGCGAGTTCCAGAACGTCGCCGAGAGCAGCTACCCGAAAGTCATGGCCATCCAGCAACTCAAGTCGCTGGTGCAGGACAACGGTACCTCCATGCGCAACCTGTTCATCATGGCTGACCCACCCGAGATCAGGAAGCAACTTGACAACATGGTCGAGATCAGCAAATCCATCAGCACCCTTTTCGACCAGCTCAGCAAGACCGCCACGACCAGCGATGGCCAGCTGACACTGGCCAAGCTCCGCGACGCACGCGCGGCTTACACCGCCAGCCGTCGCGCCATGGTTGAACAGTTCAACCAGGGCCAGCTGGAAGCCGCCCGCGCCACACTGCAGGACGACGTTTTATTCAAGCAACAGAACTACCTGAAAGTCCTGGACGACATGATCCGTCTCGAAGACCAGGAGATGGCCGCATCCAGCCGTCAGGTTGATGCCGCCGCCCAGAGCGCCAAAGTTCTCACCCTGTTGCTGCTGGCCAGCGCCATCAGCATGGCCGTGATGCTCGCCTTCGGCATCATCCGTTCCATCACCCAGCCCCTGCAACAAGCCGTGGCCGTCACCCGCGCGGTCGCTGGCGGCGACCTCACGCACCCCATTCATGCCTCAGGCCGCAGTGAAACCGCCGAATTGCTGCTCGCCTTGCGCGACATGCAGCACGGCCTGACCCGGGTCGTCAGCCGCGTGCGCCAGGGTTCCGAGAGCGTGGCAAGCGCCAGTGCCCAGATTTCCGAAGGCAACAGCGATTTGTCAGGCCGGACCGAAAGTCAGGCCAGCTCACTGGAGGAAACCGCCGCCACCATGGAAGAACTCGGGTCCACCGTCAAGCAAAACGCCGACAGCGCGCGCCAGGCCAACCAGCTGGCACAAAGTGCCTCCACGGTAGCCGTCCGAGGTGGCGAGGTGGTGGCTCAGGTCGTTGACACCATGAAAGAGATCAACGACTCGTCCAAGAAGATCAGCGACATCATCAGCGTCATCGACGGCATTGCCTTCCAGACCAACATCCTGGCCTTGAATGCGGCGGTGGAAGCCGCTCGCGCCGGCGAGCAGGGCCGTGGCTTTGCCGTGGTGGCCTCCGAGGTGCGCTCCCTGGCTGGGCGCAGCGCCGAAGCGGCCAAGGAAATCAAGACCCTGATCACCGACAGCGTCGAACGGGTCGAGCAGGGCTCGGCGCTGGTCGATCAGGCCGGCATCACCATGGACGAAGTGGTCAGCAGCATCCGCCGCGTCACCGACATCATGGGTGAGATCAGTGCGGCCAGTTCCGAGCAGAGCCAGGGCGTGGCGCAGGTGGGCGAAGCCGTGACCAACATGGACCAGGCGACGCAGCAGAATGCCGCGCTGGTGGAGGAAATGGCGGCCGCTGCGGCCAGCCTGAAATCACAGGCCGAGGAACTGGTCGGCACCGTGGCCGAGTTCAAACTTTAGAGATCGCTACGGTTTTTTCAGTCGCGCCCGCGGATGCGCCGCATCGTAGGCACGGGCCAGGTGCTGAAAATCGAGCCGGGTATAGACCTGCGTGGTGCTGATGTTGGCATGCCCTAGCAGCTCCTGCACCGCACGCAGGTCGCTGCTGGACTGCAGCACATGGCTGGCAAACGAGTGGCGCAGCATGTGCGGGTGCACCGGCGTGGCCAGCCCGGCCTGCTGGCTGCGGCGCTTGAGGCGCTGCCAGATCGACTGGGCCGTCAGGCGCGTGCCATTGCGGCCCACAAATAGGGCGAACTGCGTCGCTGGCACACGGCCCTGCTCACGCAGCGCCAGCCAGTGCGTCAGCGCTTCCACCGCTTTGCGGCCCACCGGCACACTGCGGCGTTTGCTGCCCTTGCCCAGCACATGCGCCTCGGCCGCCTGCAGATCGACCCAGCCCTTGGCAGAAGCACTGGCCAACACATCTAGGCCAGTCAACTCACCCACGCGCAAGCCGCTGCCGTAGAGCAACTCCACCATGGCCGCGTCGCGCGCCTCCAGCCAGGGATCATCGGCGTCACTGTGAAACGAGGCCAGCTGCACCGAGTCGTCCACGCTCAAGGCTTTTGGCAGGGGTTTGGCTGCCTTGGGAGCCCGTACATCCTGCACCGGGTTGCTGCTCACCAGGCCTTCGCGCCCGAGCCAGACATAAAAGCCACGCCAGCCGGAAAGGATGAGCGCAATGCCGCGACCGCTGCGACCAGCACCGTGCATCTGCGCCACCCAGCGGCGAATGTGCGGACTCTGCACTCGGGTCAGCGCTACCGGCACCTGAAGCGCGAAATCGCTGAGTTTCTGCAGGTCCAGTGCGTAAAGCTCAACCGTGCGCTGCGCCAGGCGTTTTTCGACCCGCACGTGCTCAAGGTAACGCTCGATCAGGCCCGACTCGGCCGGCTGTGCGGGTCCGAGGTCTTGCTTCGGTTCAGCCTGGTGCTTGGTGTCCATGGCTGATTCAGATCCTGCCCCGCGCTTCTAACGCAGGCTGGACAGCGCCGCGCTGGCCAGCTCCGCAATGCGTTCCAGAAAATCGGTGCCCATGGTGCTGACAAAGCGCTGGGCATCGGGCGACGCCAGCACCAGCATGCCAAAAGCCGGCGTGCTGGTGTTGGCGGCCACCGGGCGCAGCGGCAGCAAGGCCATCGAGACCGCCTGCGCCGGCTGTTCCAGCCAGGTCGCGGCCTCAAAGCCGGAATTGACGCCGCAGAAAGGCTCGCGCAGCGAGGTGGCAAACAGTTTGGCGTCTTCACTCACGTCTTGGGCAAAAGAAGCGGCAGCAAACTCATCGGCCACGCCCCAGACCTTAATCGCCACCTGCGGCACCGAAAACACCAGCTGAATCGAGTCGGCAATGGTCTCGGGCAGCGTCGCCATATCCTGCGCCAGGAACAGGTCACGCGCCCAGCGCAGCAAGCGGTCGGATAGCACCAGATTGTCGTTGCCGTTGCGGATCATTTCCATCATGCGGCTTTCAAGCAGCTTGATTTTCTCGCGCAGCATCTCGGCCTGCCGTTCCTGCAGGCTCACCGTGCGCTTGCTGTGCGGGCTGGTCAGGTGCACGGCGGCCAGCAATTCGGCGTGCCGCTCAAAAAAGTCAGGCGTATTGACCAAGTAATTGGCGATATCGTCTTCAGTCATCGGGTTCAAATTTGAATTGCTCATAGCGTGTCAGGTAGTTCTATTTCGCCCTGGAAAACCGTGGTGGCTGGTCCCGTCATCGTCACCGGGGCCATCGCACCATGGCTTTCGCCGGTCCATTCAATCGTCAGCATACCGCCATGCGTCTGCACATCGACGCGCGCATCCAGTAGCCCTAAGCGGATACCGGCCACCACGGCCGCGCAGGCGCCCGTGCCGCAGGCCAGCGTCTCGCCGGCACCGCGCTCATACACGCGCAGGCGGATGTGGCTGCGGTCCACCACCTGCATGAAACCGGCATTGACCCGACGTGGAAAACGCGGGTGGTGTTCGATCAGCGGCCCCTGCGCCAGCACCGGCGCCGTGTCCACGTCGTCCACCAGCTGGACGGCATGGGGGTTGCCCATCGACACCAGCGCCACAAAAATCGTCGCGGCGGGCGTCTGACTTGCAAGTTCCAACGGCCATTGTTGCCAGCCGCCATGGGGTACTGGCGTCAGGCCGGCGGCATCGAACGGGATGCGCGGCAATTCGAACACCGGCGCGCCCATGTCCACCGTGACGCGACCATCGGTATTGAGGCGCGGTTCGATCACCCCGCTCAGGGTCTTGACCCGGATCGCCTCCTTGGGTGTCAAGCGCTGGTCGTGCACGTAGCGCGCAAAGCAGCGCGCGCCGTTGCCGCACTGCTCGACCTCGGCGCCGTCAGCGTTGTGGATCACATATTCGAAATCAATGCCCGGCGCCGGCGACGGCCGCACCGTGAGAATCTGGTCGGCGCCGACACCAAAGTGGCGGTCGGCCAGCAAACGGTAGTGGGCCGTGCTCAAGCCCAGACGCTCGCGCGTCTCGTCGAGCACCACAAAATCGTTGCCCGCGCCCTGCATTTTGGTAAAGCGGATTCGCATGAGGGCAAATTATCCGCTGATTTAAGCGCGTATCCTTGAGGGGCTTGTAACTGGTTCCCTTCAATTTTCAGAAAAGAAAAGCATGCGACTGCCCGACTGGACCCCCGAACGCAAACCGCAACCGCAAGAACTGGTGGACGCCATCCTGGCGCGCCGCGGCGGCACGCTGATCAACTTGGACAAGGCCCTGCTGTGGAGCGAGCCGCTGGCGCGCGGCTGGAACACGTACCTGAAGGCCGTGCGCACCGAGCTGCCCACCAGCCGAAAACTGCGTGAACTCGGCATCTGCACCGTGGCCCTGCTGACCGGTGCTACTTACGAGTACCACCACCACGCGCCCGATTTCCTGGCCGCAGGCGGCAGCCAGGCCCAGCTCGACGCCCTCAACGCTTTTGTCAAGGCCGACCCGCGCGGCATCCCGGCCGACACATCATTGGATCCGGTGGAAAAGCTGGTGATCCGCTACGCCGCGCAGATGACGCTGGACGTCAAAGTGAGTGACGCGGTCTTCAATGCGCTGCGCGAACATTTCGACGAAACGCAGATCGTCGAACTCACCAGCGCGATTGCCACCTACAACATGGTGGCGCGCTTCCTGGTGGCGTTGGGGATAACGCCTGAATCCTAATTTCTTTTTTCCGGATTGGTTTGCTCCGCAAGGGGTTTGTTTCCCCCACTCACTCCCCCCGCCCCTCTCCCGCCCCGCCGGGCGGAAGAGGGGAGCCTTATTTGATTACTTCGTGTCGATCAAGCTTCTACGACTCAACCGTTGCTCCTGCGTCTGGCGCGCACAGCCATGACCTTGCCGCCGTAGAAGCCTTGTCGAAGACCAGAAACCGAATGAAGCTCCCCCTTTCCGCCCCGGCGGGGGTGCCAAGCAACGGCGCTACCGTTGCGCACCTATGGTGGGCACAACGCCCCGCACGCGCAAAGCGCGTGCTCAGGGGCTGGGGGATAGGGGGGGTACAAACGATCGGAGACAAATAAACCCAGCCAACCGTCAGGTTAAAAATCAATCCGGCTTGATGTTGTTGTCCTTCACCACCTTGGCCCAGATGTCGATCTGCTTGTCTATAAAGGCGCGCGCCACTTCGGGCGAGCCGCCCACCACATCAATGCCCTGGGCGTCGAGCTTCTTCGCCACCTCGGGGTTCTTCAGCGCCTTGTTCACTTCCTCGTTCATGCGCTTGATGATCTCGGGCGGCGTCTTGGCCGGCGCCAGGATGGCCCACCAGGCCGGCGCCTCGAAACCGGCAAAACCGCTCTCGGCCATGGTCGGCACATTGGGCAGGTCAGGGGCGCGCTTGCTGGACGTCACGGCCAGCGGGCGCATGCGCTTGCTGTCGATGTGCGGCTTGGTGACGAACACCGAGCCGATGGACAGCGGCACGTGGCCGGCCACGGCGTCGTTCATCAAAGGGCCGCCGCCCTTGTAGGGGATGTGCTGCCAGTCCAGGCCGCCGCTCTTGCCCAGCAGGGCCATGGCCAGGTGGCCCAGGCTGCCGGAGCCGATCGAGCCGTAGCTCACATTCTTGCCCGCCTTGGCCGCGGCCACCACGTCGGCAAAGGTCTTGTACTCGGACGCCGCGTAGGTGGCCAGCACCATGGGTGAGGTGCCGACCAGCGCGATTGGTGTCAGGTCCTTCTTGGTGTCAAAGGGCAGGCCGGGGATCAGGCTCGGGTTGACACCATGGGTATCGAACACCACGGCAAAGGTATAGCCATCGGCCGGGGCCGCCGCCACCATGCCGGTGCCAATGGAGCCGGAGGCACCGCCCTTGTTGTCGACGATGATGTTCTGGCCGAGTTGCTGCGAAAGCGGCTGCGCCAGAATGCGCGCCACTTGGTCGACCGAGCCGCCGGGCGGAAACACCGCCACGAACTTGATCGGCTGTTTACCCGGCCAGGCCTGCGCCAGGGCACTTAAAGGGACGGCTAGGCCAGTGGCGGCCGTCAATGCCAGCAGGGTGTTCAGGGTGCGTCTTTTCATGGTCATGTCGGTCTCCGTCAAAAACGCAAGTATCCCGCGCTTGCCGCAGCCGCGCTTTGCGGAAATTACCAATCGGGTTTACGCGAACATCGCCACGGCGACGCCCCTGAGCACCTTTTGGCGGCACAATCCGCGCATGGTCCGTTCCAGCCAACTCCTGCACGCCCAGCGTGAACCCGCCCCGACCCGCCCTGCCGCCACCGTCTTGCTGCTGCGCGATGGCGTGGAGGGTCTCGAAGTGCTCATGACGCGCCGCGCCGCAACAGCCAGCTTCGCGCCCGGCGCCTATGTCTTTCCCGGCGGCGGCGTGGATGCTGCCGACGCGCAAGCCCATGCGCAGGCACGGCGCCGCCCAACGCAGAGCGAGCTGCACCTGACGCAGGCCATTGCCGCCATCCGGGAAAGCTTTGAAGAGCTCGGCATCCTGCTGGCGCGCCGCGCCGATGGCAGTCACGCTGACGCCAACGACATGGCCCGGCTGGACCGCCAGGCCCCGCTTCTCGAACAGTGCCTCTCACACGGCCTGACGCTGGCGGCCGACGAGGTCTTCGTGCTGGCGCACTGGATCACCGACCGCGATCTGCCGCGGCGCTTCGACGTGCCCTTTCTGGTGGCACGTATGCCAGTGGATCAGACGCCGGTGGCCGATGACAGCGAGCAGTTCGACCCGGTCTGGGTGCGCCCCGGCGATGCCCTGGCGCGCCACCGCGACGGCCACTTCTTCATGATCTTCCCCACCCTGCGCACCCTGGAGCGGCTGCTGCACTACCCGGATGTGGATGCTGTGCTGCGCGCCTGCGCCGCCACTGACGAGCCGCTATGGACCAGCTGCCCGCGCGTCGGCCTGCTCGGCGCCAAGGAAGCGCGCTACATGGAACATGAATCACCGTTCGGTGAGCTGGCGCTGGTCTGTCCCGACGGCCAGATGCTGCACCACCTGGACTGGCAATCGGAACAGCCGGTACCGCTGCTGCGCAACGTGATGCGCCTGACTGCGGCCAACCCCAGCGTGATGACCGGCCCCGGCACAAACAGCTACCTGGTGGGCGACCCCTTGAGCGGCTACATCGTCATCGATCCGGGCCCGGACGACCCGGAGCACATCGAACGCCTGTGGCGCGCCGCCGGTGGCGACATCCGCATGATTGTGTGCACCCACTCGCACGCCGACCACGCGCCGGCTGCGCGGCCGCTGCAGGCGCGCTGCCTCGATGC